>Ga0056128_1006938_pt1 | contig 14288 bp, 13 predicted proteins | sample WorMetLIZISLAND2_FD_71113 | JGI IMG/M metagenome (GOLD analysis project Ga0056128, IMG submission 71113) | Marine gutless worms symbiont microbial communities from Max Planck institute for Marine Microbiology, Germany - Olavius geniculatus... ... | reverse complement strand
TCAGATTTCATTCGTGTTGTTACTTTATGGTCAGCGCATCGACACTCATCTGACCGACCCTCCTTTAGGGACTGACAGAGGCTTCCCGCTGGTGTTCGACCATCGCACCAACAAGGCGCAATTCATCCGTCTTCTTCGAAGAAGAAGCCGTTGATTGCTACCTTTATGCCTTTGTGAGGACTGGTAAAGGACTAGCGCCCCGCCGGTTTTCAAGCCAGAATTTCTATGTTCCCGGGGTTAAGCTTCGCTACACTCTGAGTAGAAGGCCTAGTCAATCGTGTTTTTCCTGGTCACCCGCTGGCCACGTGACCACGTGACTGTTTTGAGGCCTGGCAATTTTGAGGGGTCCGTCGAGGAATCAAACCCAGGACCTCTCGCTCTGGAGCTAAATATCGGGCATTAGGTATTATATTATTTTATTGTAGCTACTTTTATACAATTACGCTAATTTTTATTGAGTTTAACTGATATTTAGTAAAGTTTACGTTAATTTTATAATTGTGTAATCAGTTTGGCCTATACGAATTAATTTTTAATTTGTTTACTGGTTGTTAGAAAAAAGCGAAACGTTCTGAACGCTACATGGCGTAAGATATCAAATGACACGGATGACATGTGACTAATAACTGCATAATGAATGTCAAAATAATTGCAGCATCTGGTGTGTTCATGCTACTTATCGCAGCTTTATTTTTCAGCACAACAAAATTTCGTAAAGAAGTACTACCAGATCCAGGTTCGTGTGCATGCATCAGTAAAATTTAGGTACGTGTCCCCGTTTGTAGATATAATTCGATAAAAAGCAATAAGGCCGTAATTAGACCGCCCGAAACTGTAGTTCCCGGAAGGCCTTATGTTTTACGACAGTTTTTTCTTTCTTTTCAGCCCGAGATCTTCGAGGTTCCTCGGCCAATTGTCGCAAAGTTTTAACTTTTGGGGTGTTAACTCGGGTACAACTTTTTGGGGGCACCGCCGCCTTAAAATTCGGAAGGCAAAAAACGTCCAATATTCGGCGCGACATAAAACAACGTTCAATTGTAACCGCAAATATCTTTGGAACGGATTGAGATATCGACAAGCGGTTAACGGCGTTATCTAGCAGAATCACCCAGGAGTTGAACGCAAAATTGGTGAACTTTAGTCCACTAACAAAAAAGTTATAGGTGCACATGTTGACTTACCCTAAGTCCACATTGAGCGTTCTGTGTATGCTAACTTCAAAGTTTGACCTCTGAACTAGATACAGACATAAAAAGCGGTAAACGGCATTATCAGCCGCGACTTCTTTTGCGTTAAATAAAAAAAACTGCCAAAATTTGGTCCACTAACAACGACGGTTAGCGGACGGATGTTGACTCATCCTAAGTAGACAAAGCGCGTTCTGTGTAATCTAATTTCAAAATTAGACCATAAATATTTTTAAACGGATCTAGATAGCGATAACGGTAAAAGCAGTATTGACCACATTTTATCCCGCGTCGCAAAACAAAAAATTTTGTTAAAATTTGGTCCACCATCAACGACAGTTAGCGGGCGGATGTTGATCCACGTTAAGTCGACAATGCGCATTTTGCGTATGCTAACGTATTTGAGTTCGGGCCACGAAACTTTGCTGCAAGGGAAATTTAAACTTGTTAAATTTTTTTGCGCGCCAAATTTACGGCGCAGGGCGATTTCACGTTTGGCTCAGTGTGAAAATAGTAAATGCAACTAATTATACTGGTGTCATGTGACTTTCCACCACGACATCACGGGAACCTGACATAGCTGTTCCACGCTGGACATCACTATCACTCTCCACTATTCCTCCGTTGCCGTGGCAGTCAACATCTCTTTGACTATGGGTCGTCGGTGCAGTATTTGCGGTTCCCGGCGTGGTAAATAGCCGATTTCCCATAGCTAAATCGGGGTCCTGTTGTGCAGAGGTTTGCCGCAAAGGTCCTGCAATCGAGGAGAGACTAAATGCTGTGGAAGCTATTATCTATCTAGTTGTCGGACCTCAAAACTATCGGGGAAAACGTATTTTTGAGATTGGGAATTGTACCTGTAGGTAGCAAGTCTCTTGTTTTCTAGATATTAACTAACGTATTTTTATCAGTTACCACGGTCTCTCAAATGGCGGCGAACGTGTAGCTTCTTACCCTATAGACGTAGATCTATAGAAAACTCGGTACGTTCAAACCGTACTTACATCAGCCGACTGCGGTAACTACTATCCACGGCATATATCAAGTCGACGAGTTACCACGGACTTTCTGACCGGCGGTAAACGATCTAACTTTTAAACCGTGCTTACGTCGACCGTCCGCGGGAACTTCCCTTAGTCTCCTATATCTATGTTTCCTATAGCAGTATTCTGCTTTACTGTCGGTTTCCCCCAGTACTTCTGCTTTCCTCAACACTTTCGGCTTCACAGCTCTTTGGTTTTTACAACGAGCGGTTCCGCGATAAGATTCCCACCTTTACCGTCTGTACCACCTCTACCGCGTGCTGTGGCTGAAGATGTTCGTCGCGTATGTAAAGATACGCAATGTGATAGGTGAAAGATAACTTGTGTGTTGTGGGTTTGTATTTAGTGGGTTTTCGCGGTCTATCTTCTCTGTTTTTTTTGCTATTGACTCGGTTTTTTTTGGGGGGATGTTTTCCTATTAGTTTGATTTCCTCGGCTATTGGTTTGGTTCCTTTTTCTTTTGCGTGGTTTTCGCGGCACTGTGGGACCTTTTTGAACGCAGAGATGTGCTCTCTGTGAAGTTGGACCATCGACTGGGACAGAACTACGATTTTCATTCATTTATACAATGCACGAACGCACATTTTAATAGAAATTAATACCACATTTTTCCGAGATCACTCTAACACACCCGAGTGACTGGTACCGAACACTCAAAACCAAAACATGGTCCAAATAATCATTAAATGTACAAAAATGGTTTCCTATTTTACTAATATTTTTGCAGATATTAGACAGAATTTGTAGTGAAAATAGAATTTACAAGTTTGGTGTTTTAATAAAATATGGAAGCTTTTGTTGCCAAAATCGTTTGGTTAATGTTGACCTACGTGTCATAGTCTCGAAACCTGACAACAAGTTTGACAACAAAATTTGACAAACTCTCAAAGTGTTTTGTTTACATTTTGAAAACAAAATACTCCCAAAATACGCAAAATAAACAAAGTGAATCGAGTTATTTTGTGTGGCAAATAATTTGGGAGGAAATGCGGTTTAAAATGATATATTACATATTACTGGATTTTAAAGAGAAATAGAAAATCGATTCGTCACGATCGACCGTCCGGCAGTCAGGGCCAGGCAACAGAATATCTGGCAATAACAGGTATGGATTAATTTTCGCATATTACTAAATAACTACCGCACCGATTTCTACAATGTTAGCGGCTACTGGAATTGGAAATTACTGTATGGGTTAACGTAGTCCAAAGCGTCAACGGCAGCCAGACAGCAACTGGACTGACGTAACGCTGCAGCTAGTTGTCAGTAGCCGCTCTGATTCGCTTGAATAAAAAACGTGCGTGATTAGCACTTCTTTTTTTATTAGTTTTATGTAATCACATCTCACGGCCCGCTATCTCTAAAAAAGCAAAAGGGGGACCCCACAAAAGACTCACACTTGGTGTAATTTCAGTGCTCCGTGGAATAAAATGCAGTAAATTAAAATTATTGGAAAAATATAATTATTAATCGCAGCGGCAACTAACACCAGACGCGGCAGGCGCTGGACGCGGATTTCTGAAAAAGACGATTTGGCGACGTAAAGGCAATCGCGATCAAAAGAACGAAAACGCCAACTCACGCTGTTTCGTGACAAGAAAAAAACCTTATAATGTATGTAAATAGATCACCTATCTGTGAAACACCACTTTTATCATGTCTGTTAATGTCGATACGTCAGGTAGCGCTATATCGCGACGACGCAGGCACTGACTGGTTAGTACCAACTGCAAATATTGCTACCTTGGGGCGCCAGCTAAGGAGCAGCAAGAGTGAAGTGCAATATCATTTATCAGAGTCCACAGCATTTTAAGCTGTCCTAAAAGAACCGCTCTTTGATGATGAAAATTTGGATACTGACGAAATATTTATAAAAAAAAACTTTAAGACAACAGACCCAGAGTATAAGCAATCCTGATCAGATCCAAGCAGCCGCCCCACAGCCACCAGCGCCCGAGTTAGGCAATATCGTCTTCCCTAGGGCGGGAGGTCAGTATCCCGGCGATAACGCTGCTCCACAGGTATATCAAATAGGGGACAATGTTCCACAGCCTTTAATACAGCAGCAAATAATTTGTGCAAGTATGACAGAGGACAGCGTACCTAGCCCATTTCAGGGGACACCTGAAGAGGACCCAGCGGAATTTTGGCGTAGGCTAGAAATGTACATGGCGTACAAAAACATTAGACCACCCGACCAACTAAGATTGGTGAAGGCAATGTTGGTCGAAAATACGCAGGACTGGGCTGAAAAATTAAATGGCGCCCAAAAGGACACCATAAATCACTTGAAGGTCGTTTTCGGTGAAAGATTTATTAAGCCTACGGTTTTTAAATTTCGTAGTGCATGCGAAATGTTTGGAAAGAAACAAGCGGATAATGAAAGTGTGGATGCGTATGCAAGCCGACTGCGTAGTTTTGCAAAGCGAGTAAATATCGATCATGCAACATTGCTTATGCGTTTGTTTTTGGTTTGCGAGGAAAACTGGCCTGCTTTGTTCTGGGCAAAAACCCTGCCAATATTGAGAGCGCGATAAACGACGCGCGCGTAGCTGAGATGTCATTGGGAAGCCACAGGGGGCGACACTGGGTTTCTGTCGCAGCAAGTTATGTAAATGCGACGTGACCTACACAAACTCGCTCAGCGATATGATAGCATTGCTATCAGCGCCCCTATTCAGAGGAGGGAGCGACCAAACTCAACCGCCCCAAGGGTTACCTTTCAGAAATCCCCAGCGGAGATTGTTCGTTGCAGAGGTTATGCAGTGTTACAAGGCAATAGAGGAGGCAGGCGGAGGATACATGTATGGACGATCACGTGGACGCGGTAGAGGTTATCAGGTACTGCAAGCTATAAGGAGCGGTGGTCGCGGAAATTTTCGCGGAAACGCTAAGGGAGGTTTTCAAACACAGCAGAGTTACCCATCGCAGCAAGAAACGACGCAATTTGGACAGTATTTTGATCCCACGCAATCTGTCAAATATGGGGCTGCTGGAGAAGCAAAATGTGGCAAATGCGGACTTAATCGCCACTCAAATGTGCTTTACTGTCCAGCGAATAACCAGCAATGCTTGCTTTCTGGTCATGTGGGTCACTTCAAAAGATGTTGCAGATTGGCCGGAGTAGATTGACGAGGCCCAACGTCGGTTGCCCGGAATCGGCGTAAAGCAGGTACTTTTGCAGTCGAGGATGCAGAAAAATTTCATTAATACATTGTTTTGAATGTTAAAAACAGGAATCTCTAATGTCTTGTGGATTCTGGTGCAAACAACTCAATTATAAGTGATAAACTGGCACGTAACCTTTAATTACAAATTAACCATTTAATGAGTACCAGTCCCTTGGTGGCAGCCACTGCACAACGGTTGTGTAATCTCAAAAAAGTCACAATAAATTTTTATATAAAAAGGTGAAAGGTGGTTCATACATTTGTTGTGGTGAAAGATTTATTGCCCAATTTCTTGGTCGGAGCTAACTTTTTTTGCGAAAAAAACAGCGCCGTAATAGACTATTCTAATACTACCGTGGCATTTTATGATGATTTAATTACGATTTCTCTTCAATGTTTTAATGACATTAAAAACTGTACGTGTATTCATCGAACCGTTTGTATTCCAGCATTCTCGAAGATCAGTGTGCCGGTACGTTTATCAAAGAACTATCGCGGCACAGAAGCGTTATTAAAACCGTTGCAAAATAATTTAACGCCAGTACTTGTAGCGGGGGGCGACTAAAAGCGCGAGACCTGACATCGCGAGACCATCAAAATTGTGGGGACTGACATCGCGAGACCTGACAACGCGGCACCAGATCGCAGGGGTGGACATCGCGAGACTTGTTTCAATATTCGAGTATCTGCTCACTAATTTTTTTTTTGTTATTATGAATGTTATACGAACTGTAGGTATCAGTTTGTCTTAATTGTCTTGGTAATCTGTGTATTACGTCTAAGCGTGTTATGTTTAACGAAGCATGTTTAACAAAGCAGTAAATAACGCGTCAAATACAATTTAATGTTACGATAATGCAGTACGTCTAAAACAAAAAGTTTATAAAGCAACAGTAAATAAAGCATGAGATACACTTAAATGTCACAGTAATGTAATACAAATAATAAGATAATTGTCTTTTAATGAAATAGTAAACAGCAAACAAAATACACTTTATTTGACATGATAATGTAATACGTCCAATACGTCAAAACATCACAGAAGAAACAATATTCAGGCAAAAGGTGTCCAGGGTGGGTTGGCATAGTCTAAGAAAAAAATGCGAATTACCATAGTAATATCTGTACGGCAAACAGGGCATTTCGCAGCCATTTCTGACACACGCATGGCACACGGTTCACAGAAGTGCGCATGTCCGCACGGCACCAATGCGACGCCAACACGCGTAATTTTAGTTGTTACCGGACAGTTTTCTGATTTCTACTCAGCAGTAATAATCCGTCGAGGACTATTCAGTCCCTCTGTTTAACCGCTGTTTGATCTAGTGCTTAAACTACATGGTCTCGCGTTGTCAGGTCTCGCGATGTCCACCCTTGTTACATGGTCTCACTTTGTCCAGTCTCGCGATGTCAGGTCTTGCGATTTCAGCGTCCCCTGTAGCGGGTGTATCACATTTGTGCAAAATGGTATGGGGACGATCCGCATGCTAAATTTTAAATTCCATCCCGTCACATTTAAGAGAAACCTACTTGTTGCTAATATAATATTTCCTGATAGTGTCATTTCGATTACGCCATTCAAGAATAATAATGAACAGGAAGCGGGAAAAAATATGAATACCGAAAAACCATCGATGAAAGTGCTGGAAGAATTTGTGACAGAATATAAATTAAACTAATCCCCAAAATTGACTACAAAGCAACGTCGTGAGTTAGTAAATGATTTGTATCAAAATAGCAATGTTTTTGCGAAAGATATTAGTAAAATTAAAACATGCAAGGACTTTGAATTAGAGTTAAAACCGAAGTCGTGCGACATAAAATCGTATACAATACAAATTACCAGAGTTCGAGGCGAAGGAGGCTCATAGACAGATAAAAGAAATAAAAAAACAAGGTTTAATTACAGAAAATGAGAATAGCACATATAATAGTGCTGTTTTTATGATTAAAAAAGAATAATTCACACCGTTTTTTCGATGGGTTTGTCAGTATCAAGCGGTGCATTTGTATACGTCATCAATAAACTAATAAAATCGGAGAGCAAGTTTTATTAAAAGACACGCGTATTGCACCCGGTAGCAACAAAATTTTGACCAAAAAACCATACGTTGATAAATCGTATGTGACTAAACAGATCCTATTTTCGCATGAAGCGGGACCGTCGTATAAAATAACAGACGAGCAGACAGGAAAGGATCTGCGTGGATTAATAACCCACGACAGCTTAAAACACTATTTTTAGTCCTCTACAGCAAAAAAAAATCAAGCAGCGTTATCAGTAGTCAAAGCACGTTTCAAGCAAGCAATAAGAATTCTAAATGACAGAGTTGTCAATGATGAGCGTAAATTTTAGTCTTGTTTAAAGACAAAACGCGCAAATGGCGTAAAAAAGTCGCAGATTGGCGATTGCTAGTTGAGTATCAGCAGAATAGGAAGTAGATAAAACCGTATAAAAACAGCAGAATACTACTGCGCAAATAATGTGGCTCGAAAGCTGCTACTAAGATAAAAAGAACTGGACATTTTTTGGCTCTAACGATGGCCGAACGAAAAGGGCATCTGAGTAGGCCTACACTCAGGACGTAGTATGATATTAGCTTTACAGATAGCAGACGCAATACAAACCGAAATAGCAAAACAGCAGCGCAATGTCTGGAAACAAGAATAAAACTTTTTCAGTCGCAGCTTAAGGTTTGCTGCGCAGAAAGACACTCTACATACTAGACAAAATCGTCAATCTTACGTTACCATAGTGACGGCCGATAGCTGCTCAGACAGCTAGACTTTTTTAGAGATTGCGAAATATTAACAGCAAACAGACAGGCCTAATCATTTATTTGTTTGCACTAACTGGAAGAGAACAAGCATCTGGTTATCATTACAGCGTATGGTCGAAAAAAAACAAAAATAGCAGCATTAATCTTGTTGAACGCGTTGAGTGTCTATGCTAAAAATGACTTAATGATTTTATAAGACGTGCATTCAAGAGAAACATAAATGCAAAATACTGCATTAACCAATGTACTAATATAGGTTTTAGTTGGTTTATACCAGCTTAAGAGGTCACTCGACGGACGTCATTTCAAGTAATGAGATAGAAAATAAAGACGAGTAATCCGTCAAACGGGCTCCAACCATTGTTAATATTATAGTTGTAAGTGATATGAAAATATAATTTTGTGTGAGCAGGACTTTTGTCTGTAGGAAACGCGCAGAAGAAAGTTAGAATGAGGACGAAGATGGCGCTGACATTGATGACGGCACTGATGGTGATCACTGCAGTACAAGAAAAGTCAATTCTGAGAACGAACTATGGATACTTTCTGGAGACCTTGAAAGCGCAAGTCTACTTTTCAATTGACGACAGTCGCATTGTTCTATACTATACGCTGCCTAAATGATAACAGCGAATGATAACAGCGGAACAGAATCCCCAACAAGAGAGTGAGGAGTGTAAGGTGTTTAATAACTCATGCTCACTTGAAAACTCTGAAACACATCTGGACTCTGTTTATAGACCACGATGTAGATATATTTTGGACATAGTCGAACAAATCTTTGCATTGCAAAGACATGCTTAATATTTGGTGCACGTCAAACAGAGAAAGATTAATGTATTGATAGCTGACATAACGGAATCACCACAACAATAAACGAGGCTTAGGTTCCTTTTTAGGGTCAGGCATAGCTTGGACCTTTGACCTGGCGACGGGATCTGACGTAAAACAATTAAGATCACTTTTACGTCCTGTCCTGAATACTACAAATAAGGCTCTATAAGCTTGGACCGTGAGTCAAAATTTGATTACACGCGTGACAAAATTGACTTCAAATCGTTTTGATCAAATTAACCGTCTAATAAATGTCACTCGTCTATCAATCATAGAAGAAAATAGAAGAATGCAGAATTTGAAGATCGAAGGTTACACAGCTCAGCGACTACTATCGGTTGTCGTTGAAAAGGTCGGAAAGATTATTACACACGAACAAAAAATGGAAAGTTTGTATTTAGCCTTAAAGGACCTCTCAGTGGGTCGTTTAAGCCATTATTTTATTGAAACAGAAATCTAGCATGAGCACTTGGGCATTCTGGGAAAAACAATCAAAAAGCATAATCTGCAAGCAAAAATGGTACACCCATACGTACATTATTATTACACCATGGGAAATGCTGCTAGTGGCATTCATAAATATTTGGACGAACACACCCCGATTATTGTTGTAAACGTGCCTTTGACAGTAACTAAATTGGCTGCACCGATGAGCATTTGGCAGGTTTACACATTTGCGCTGTTGTCGCCTGACCATCGAGCGTATTACACTGAGCTGACACGCACACCAAAATTCATTATTTACAACAGTGAAAATAAATATTACGCAGTTGCGAATGATCTCAGAACTTGCCTCACCAACGATTCGGCTGTTTATTAAAAATGCAAACTCAAATTTAAATCTGCATTTAACCTTTAATGAAAGTTGTGCAATGTCACTTTTTGGCAACGATTTATATGCAATCAGAAAGTAATGTGTCTATCATGTTAATTTTAGAGCGCTCGAACCAACAGTTTATTAAATCAGTCGTGATAAATTTTATATGGTAAACAGCCAATCAGTAATATTAGTTTTGAAATCTATCAATGCGTCTCAAAGCATTTATACAATATCGTGTGAAGCAAAGGTAAAAGTTTTTAACAACATTTACTTGAGCCATAATTTTTGTAATGACTTTTCCCTTAAAGCAAAAATGGAAACAAGTTATCCGTACAATATGGTAGTTTTACACACATTTTAAATCACACACTTCTCGATAATGTAAACGCAGCTTTAGAACTTGACTACACTTTAAAAGCCATATTACCGAAATTGACAGTGGAAAAGCCTGAATTTGAAGCAATTTTGGCATAAAAAAGACTATCGTGTAAATTTTGACTTTGCTGTGAATGCGTCAAAACAACAAGTAAAGATTTACGACAGTTTATCACCTGTTCTTTGGCAAAAGGTTTTAACTATGGCGACTGCAAATACAGAATTTAATTTGCTTAGCGGTTTTGATTGGGCGATTGTTATCGGAATAACAGTAACTAAAATTAATAGCATTTTGTGCATGCGTTTAAAGACAATTTCTATGCTGCTAGTATGAGTTAAAGTTGTAAAAACAAATTTCATTTTTAGTCACCCAGCTAGTAGCACAACCACGGCAAAACCAAACAGGATTTCGGCTGAAATGATTTGGCAAGCAGTAAAAGATGCGTTGACAAATTTGATTGGCTTGAAAATGATAACAATTTTTATTTTGATTCTGTTGTTTATTGGGTTGATTATAACAATTTTTAAAACTAAACAGGTAACTTCAAAAGACCAGACCAAGCTGTACATCCACTTTGAATGATCTACATTTGATCTAAAAAAACACTGGATTGATTTAACTTATTCCAGCGATTACTACAAGATTAATGTAAAAAAAACTGTTCAGTTTATATACAGTGTAAGGGTGACATCGTGGTTGTAGATATAAAACAGCACACATCACAATTTAATAATTTAAACTTTACCATTACACAGTCAGCAAAGTTCTGACATTAATATTTGCAGTTTTCTTGCCGTTGAAAGTAATCTGGATTAGTTAATTATAGCAATGTTAGATCATGTAGAAATGTTTTTTGTTGCTAGATAACAACGATTTTTCGTGTACTTAACGTTTAATTTTTGCGGTGTGCATATGTGCGTTTTTGAATAATTGCGCACTGCCCATACCAAAATAAACCGATCTTGAAAACACCCCATCTGATGCAAAGATCTTCGATATATCTCTTACGTAAGCCGAGTTCTAATCCATTATGTCTCAAATTTTGTTGCCATGGCAACGAGGGTCGCTCGGGAAAAAATTCGCATGGCATCATTCGCAAGGCATCATTCGATGTCATCGAATATGCCAGTAGGACGTTAAACTGCGCCGAACGCTCCTATTGCGCTACGAGACGTGAGCTTTTGGTTATGATCTTTGCATTAAAACACTTTTGTTCTTATCTTTTAGGCAATCATTTTGTCTGCCGTGTGGATCAAATGGCACTTAAATATTATCAAGCCACGCCAGAACCGCTGGGTCAGCAAGCTCGTTTTCTGGACTTCCTAGCGGAGTTTGACTTTGAACTTCAATTTCGGCCTGGTAGAGAGCATACCAACTGTGATAGTCTTAACAGAGTAAGACCGTGTGAAGTTGACGGGAGGTACCCCTGTAAACAGTACAATCGGAGAGTAACAGGTATTCACGTTTCTAGTGTTACTACCAGGGCGCATAAACGTCGCCTGCAGTCAGATAGTTCACAGGAGGAGGCAGACCGTCACGGTGATGGGTTATCCCCGGCACCGGCCGCGGACCCTCCGGGGCAAGCGTGTACACGTAGGACCAAAAAACAGAAGGTTAAGGCTGGTTTATTAAACCGTACTGCGCCACAGGCGTTGGCTAGCGGCGTGCAAAATTGGTGTCCCCAATTTTTGGCCGAAGAGCAACGTAAAGATCCAGACATTGGCCGCGCCGTGGAGTGGGTGGCCGCGGGTCAAAGACCCCCGTGGGAGCAGGTTAAGCCCTGCGGGCCTGCTTTATGCGCTTTATGGCAACAATTTGAGTCTTCAGTTTTTAGGGACAAAGTTTTTTGTCGTTTTTTTCATAAGACTGATGGTACAATCGAGTTTTGTCAGTGTATTTTTCCTGCTTCATTTAGGTCTAGCTTTTTTGAGCTAATTCATGGTGACGCAGCCGGTCATCTCAAGTTTGCCAAGTCTAGTCAGCATCTTATGCGACGCGCCTGGTGGTATTCTTGGCGCAGTGACTTGAAGATATTCATTGATTGTTGTGGTAAGTGTGCGGCTTTTCATCTGGGCTCAGCGCCGCGGCAGGCTTTACTTCACCCCATGAGATTGGGAGCGCCAAATCAGCGGTTGGTGATAGACCTTTGCGGTCCTTTTCCACCCAGTAATCAATATAATACTTTTAAAACTAGTACAACGTCAACACAGCATGCGTTGGAGTATTGCGCCGCCTTGTTCGTTTTTCAGCTTATTAAGCCTATGTTCTTTTTTATTTTCATTCCGTTTTATACTAAAACAACGGGTATGACCCGGTTTAACTAAATTATTGCCAGTTGTGGCAAACTTTTTTTCATGTTTTAGATTTAATTACGCGCCTGTACGTGGCACCACGGACACTATAAGGCTGTGGCGGTGTCGTGTGTATGGTACGGTGCACTACCTGAGACGAGTCGTGAGAACTGCGGAAGCATGAAGGTCTCGTGCACGGTGGCATGTCAACACACTGGCAGCACACCGGAGTTGGCGGCGTTGACGTCATCGCGTCTACCTCCTGCAGCGGCGACCGCAAGGCGTACGAGTTTTCGTGCTATTTGCCGCGGTTTTCTCACTGGTGATCTGTGACCTCACACTCTTCGGCCGTCCGCCGACCTGCGCTGATTTGTGCTGTTCACCCGGCCACCCAAGTTGTGCCGGCGGATCACCTGTCATTACGTTTGTCGCGTCTGTTCTCACGCGTTGGACACTGCAGCAGTGACCGTCGTCCCACTGTTCTACACAACATGTTCTGATGCGAAGTTATCAGCTGTTGTAGTGCCAAGTGGTAGTCGGTAGCGGAACGCTGCGAACTCTGAATGCAAAGTCGTAATATTTTTTTTAATATTTAAAAAAACAAGAATTAATTGCCAAGATTTTATTAACGTTTTATTTTTATTTCTGTTTAATCAAAAAAGCTGAAGCTCAGCTTAGTCTAGTTCCAGACGGATAGTCCCAAACAGTTGTAACTGGTTCAGTCATCAGCTTCTGTGAGGCTTTAGCGTCAGCACCTGCAACAAGCAGACCACGCAGAATTACTATACGGTTTAAGACGGTTTGTAGGAGGGAAGAAGTAAATTTTTCGTCTTTGTTGTTCTACTTAGTTGGCAAAAAAGTGCAGAAACTGACAGTGGTCACTAGTCAAAGCGACACCGACAGTAAACTTTTTGAAGTGAACAGACATCTGCAGAGTTTGGTCCGGACGTCATGGATGGTCGTGAGATTACTTCAGAGAAGTGCAGTTCAGAACAGTTTGGTCTTCTTGCGAATTTCCTTTAACAGATAACAGACAGCAGAACTGTGAGAGCAGTCAGTACTGACCACTGAGTCCCAGTAAAAGATTTAATATTTGCATTGCATTTTATTACTATTGCATAAAAGTTTTCAATTTAAATTTAATAGTTAATTAGATGTAAGCCTTTTGCGAACATTTTAGCTCCTGGCCTTGAACATTCTCTGTCTACTGTAGTGGAGGTCAAGCCTCAAACTTTGCATTTTGATCTGAATGCATATTATGTACTAAGTGTGAGTGATAATCTTTTTTTCAAAAATTTAACTTTTAGTAATCAAAATTTACTACATACATTTTTATTGTCAAAGTTTCCTGTTTTCTAAATTCATATCAACTTATTACATATTACTAGTTAAGCCTGGTTATTCAAGAGAGGTCGTGGATTAGATCAGCGAAATTAAACATTTTGGAGTGAATGGTTGTCTGAATGTAAATTTGATTGCTATATTCTGCCGTGACAATCCAAAACACAGTAACTTGAATTTTGGTCAAAATCGAGATAATAATGTCATGCGCCTTAGGTCTGTCTTAGCTACTGTGTGACAAAATATCGTGACATTCTCGCTACCCGTTTTTGAGATATGAGAATGCCAAAACACAGTAACTTTCAAAACAAGCGACAAATGTCAAGCCAAAACACAGTACTGTGTTTTGGTTTAACACATTCACTGGTGATTTAGTTTTTATTGCTGTCTGTCAAGCCAAAACGCAGTAACTGCGTTATCTACCACTTGCATAATAAATTATTTGT
>Ga0056128_1006937_pt1 | contig 14288 bp, 3 predicted proteins | sample WorMetLIZISLAND2_FD_71113 | JGI IMG/M metagenome (GOLD analysis project Ga0056128, IMG submission 71113) | Marine gutless worms symbiont microbial communities from Max Planck institute for Marine Microbiology, Germany - Olavius geniculatus... ... | reverse complement strand
TTTTTTTCTACCAGTCTAAACAGCTCACTGATTATATTTATACAGACATATACTGTAAACTATCGAAATGCATTGGACAGACTCCATGTTCGTATGAACATTATCTTGTAATTGAATACTTGTTTAAAAGTTTGCATCGAATTGCAATTTAGCCTAGTTGAAAAGACAACACTATAAATTTGCACAGAAACACAATCATGAAATGCCTCAGAGGCGTTGGTTGAACATTAATGGTACGTAACTGAATTGAACTGACACGGTTTAGTTTTTGACAAACTGGCCAATGGGCAAGCAGGTCGAGCCTGTTCATCATTGGTTGATGCGTACGTGAGCGTAGTCATGTAGGCCACCAACGCCCTTAGACGGTGCCAGCTGTAATGCATTACTGCTTGCCCATTGGTCAGTTCGTTAAAAACTAAACCGTATCAGTTCAGTTACGTCGCTCTGTACGCGCTTCAACAGCAGATCTAAGTTAGCATTCGATATTGTCTTTGACTGAACGAGCGATATAATGCCACGAGCCTAAATACCGCATAGAATGTTTACCGCAACCGAATATATATTATTTTTTATCATAGTTTTAACTGTTACAACTGCCGACTGGACCACTATTATTCAGTGTTCTATTTCCGGAACGTGAAAATGAAAAACAGTGCTGTGTTTTTCGCGGTGTGCATGTACGGATCAACAACTTGGCAGCGCGTACTGTAAATTACAAAGCCTTCGACGTTGATCACAGTCAAAAGCAACGAACAGCACGTAGGCCGCCTGGAAATTTAAAAAAGTGCAGAATGTATTGCGCTTTCCTTATCGTGAGGCCAAGCAGCTGATAACTGATAAGTCGCAGACTCTGCAACAATAGACCTAGCTGATGCGCGTCCTGCGATACTTGCTCAGTTTTCGTCCAGACCGCGTTATTATATAATACAAGAAATTTGAGCTAAGGCTCAGGAGACGGGAGAAAGCCTATAGCAGTTTCTGTTCGTAAACTGTTAGTCTATCTCCAGCTGTTTACACGAAAGACTGGCCAACAACGGTAAAATAACGACTTTTACGGAGGTACCGCTCTTTGATGCCTTCGTGCGCAGGTTTCCTTGAACCTAAAAAATATAGACTTAGACCGTCGAAATCTACATTTAATGCTAAAAATTTCATACGCAGCATGTCCATGTCTATCTCAATTGGGTTCAGCGCAATTCGCTCTTGAAAAGTGTCTCGCAGCCAGAAATCGCCAAAAAACCACAAAAACCGCTATTTAAGCGTTCAAGGTCATCCAAGGTCATTGAAATCGGTGGCAATCGAGAACCAGTGTACGACTACGTATTAGTAATTAATAGTAACCTAGGCCCTATCTCGTACCGTTACTAAGATACAGCGACTTATTGGCCAAAAATCGCAAATTTTGCCCACCCCTTTCATTTAGCGCCCTCGTTCGGGGTGACCCCCTTTGAATTTATGGAAAAGCTTTACGGTTCCTGAAACTAGATCTTCCGAACAATCGAAGGTAAAAATTTGGTAATTCTAGCTTGCATCGTTTTTGACTGATCCATCCGTGTGACAGACGGGCGGAGGGGCGGACGGACATACGGACAGACAGAATTGCGAAAACGTAAGCGATAGCTTACTATCCTGAGTTGTTTTGCTAACCACAGAAGATAAATCGAAGCAATTAATATCGAGCTGCTTATAGGGCCTATCGTTTAAAATTTCCGGGCTGGGAGCTTATCGTTGTCGCAGTTTTAAAATATCTCTATCCTGTAGGCCTACAACTTTTATATTGTGTTATTATAGTTTGCGGGTACGCCTACGTATAGTCATTAGAGCAATTTGTTTGCACAGTTACTGTGCTGCACATGTGCTTTTTCCGTCATTACATAATATACTGTATGGTGCAACAAGCACGAAAAAAGTATGATAATGATGATTACAATGATTGTCGTGGGTCTACATCGTCAGACGACTCGTTATGCAACTACCGGCAAATACAACGCACATGGTTAAGTCCAAATACCATTACGCCGACTTTGTTCCTATTGGTTGCAGTATAACCCCTAATTTACTGTTCCTAAAAGGCGGAGGCTCTAATACACTTTAGCGTACAACATTCCTACGAGTATTCAAAATTACAAACAACCAAGGCAAACTTTAAACATCAACATGTTTCACGCATCAACAGACGCGAATGTGGCCTATGTCTAAACTGTACGACACCTTGAGCGACTGTATCAAGCAATATTTGAGGAACGTTTTCGGAATGATGCCGACCGTTTAACGAAGGATTCCTCAGAGTTTAACCCTTTTTCACATCAGTCGAATTATACGACGTTAAGTGAAATACGTGTAGTATTTCACTGATTGTCTGTCCAATGCAATGCATAGCATTGGACAGAGTATAGAATCACTTTCGTGTCCATGCGTCCGTGCGTCCTACAATTAAAAATAGCATCTTATTATATTATCCACCGCCTCGGAGATACAGCGACATAAATGCTGAAAATCGGGCGCTACTTTTTCTTTTGGATAAACGTGAAAAAGCTAAGTGCTTGGTCTAACTGGTGGTGAAAATTTTGTGACCATAGCTTGCGTCTTTTGGCGTAATATACCAGCATGTGACAGACGGACAGGCATCCCCGCGACAACCATAATAGCGCCCCACTGCTTGCTATAAAAGTTCTATGTTAATGCGCTGTGAAAAAGCACATGTCATTATTCTGAATTGATGATGGGCAGGTCGCTACTGTATATTAGAACGACAGTAGAGCCGAGGACGTTAAGCAGTAATTGATGTCGCCGACTCTTTGGCCTTCGGTAGGCTAGCTCTAACAATAATTGTTGGCCTATCGCGACATCATCGTGGTGGTCTATGGTGTTAATCGGTCGACGCTGGAGAAGCGTTCAATGCACCCACACATACACTGTTCGACCTCGGGCTACACGACGAGAGATACGCTGGCTTCTTCCTTTGATCGATTCGTTGGGACGACTTGGCATTTTCGGACTTAGATTTAGCGTTTGACAGATTTCGACAAAAATTAGATGCCTAAGTAAACGTACCACCACGCCAGTAAACCTTGCTGAATGTTAGTCCGGTAGTTCACAAGCTGCTACTCATTTCCCGTTTTGCTAAGTGTATAGAGGGCTAATGTTTATAAGCCTAAACTTGTTCAAAGTTACTTGCACTGGATCTGGTAAAAGTCCGTACCAAAAAATTACCGTTCGCAGGTACTCTGACCTCGAAATCAAGCCACCGTGAATCCATAATTGGTCTGCGGACCGAGTCATTATTATGTCCTCCGGCTATCCGCAAGTCCGTGAGTGCGTTCGTCCGTCCGAGCGTCACGCAGAGTTCGTTAGCGGATTATCTTAGAACTCAGTAATACTCTGTTTACACGATCAAGCAAACATCGAGCAAACGTCGAGCAAATGTATTCAAAATGCACGTATTAATTGCTTGGCGTCTGCTCGACGAGCTATGGTAATTAGCATGCTAATTAGGAAGGCGGGCGCGGGCGGGTTGTAATTGGAAGGCCTATATAACACTGTTTGCTAAGCTTAGGCCTACATTTGAGTTAGGGGGGGTTCCGTCGGGTCTGCAGTGTTTGATGTTTGCTCGATGGTGTAAACGAAGTATAAGGTAATTTCACTAAACTATAGTTGATGATATAGTTGAAACTAAAGATACCAACCATCTCGTCGTTAGAGACGCTCCTGGTATCAGTGCATTTAAAAGGCGTATAAATAATTTAGCTTTCTCCGTTTTCTGTGTATCATTCTACTATTCAGCGACGGTCAATGTCTCTGATTGGAGCTGCGCTTGACCGTGCTGCGCTGTATAAATTGATGCATGTATTGTAGGCCTATGTGGTTTCTTGCCGCTAGTTTTGTATACAGCCAAGTTCCATATCGCCTAATTGCACTGAGCACCATTGCGTCGCACGCTCTGTAGGCCTCTAGTCTATATAATGACGTACACCCGTTGCGTGTTTACATAATTCACTGCTGATCGTCGTCGACGCTGTGCGTCTCCACGTCACGCAATGTATAGGGCTAGGTCATCGCAGAAGCTATATAGAGTAGACACCTGACCGGTATGATTTGATGTGCGATCTATTGCAGGGTCATCGCTCAGCCTCGGCTCGACCGTACTGACGGCTTTCGATCAACTACGAGCCAGTCAACATCATCTTCCGCCAGACGACCTGCACGTTGCCGCTCGTTGTTGCCCTTTGACGTACAGACGAGCGATTTCTCAACCGTGTTCCAGCAGTGACGATGTCGGTCGTCGATCTTCGCTAATGTTGTCGCTGGCCATGTCCAGTCAGTGCTCGACGCCGGGGGCTGAAGACTGTCAACAGAGACACCTAGTGACGTCAGATGCGGCACCGCCTTCGCCCACGGTGTCCTCATCTTCGTCGTCGTCGTTGTCGTCTTCTCAATTTCCACTTCACCTCGACGCGCTCCACTCGCCGACAAGCTCTGTCAGCTCGCCGCCAGTCGACACGGACTGCTGTCTACTGCATCGGGACTGTTCCTTCGACAAGGACTGCCGGCCGTCGCCTGGTGTCGTCACGTTCCAGACGGTCCCGCCGCCCCGCGCCGCCAAGTGTCTGCGGCAGCCCAGTGTTGTTAGTTTGTCGTCGTCGCACAAGGGTCGCGTGGTCGCCGAGATCATCGACAGCGAGCGGAAGTACGTGCGAGATCTTCGGCACATCGTCGACGTGAGTTCAGCTGCTTGCTTGTCGTGTGTGCTCCGTAGTTGTACTCATAGACGTAAAGTACGTTCGGATTTCATTAAATACGTCAACATACGCATATGATGTGGCGTATTATGCATATATAGGTATTTAGCCCAGGACGTCCAGAGCTTGAAAATTGTAAATTCAAAGAACTGGATGTGTCAAAATACGTAGAACTGAATGGGGCTGGAGTAAGAGTGCAGAAAAGTGTTTGTGGTGCATGTACGATAAGAATGGTCTGCTGAATCGTGTCAGTGCAGTTTATAACAGAAGCCATTAATTGTATGTCAGCAACTCAAGTGCCTGGTTACGTAAGACGGTAAGAGTGAATGCCAGATAGCTACGGTATTCAATTCACAAGTGCTGTCAGATCGTTTATTAACGGAAAATATCTGCTAGACATGCCACGTTCTCGTTCATGTGTATGTAGATTAATTTGCAACGTGACTGTGTTCAAAATATCCGCCCTCTTTCCGTCGTCATGCACGCATACTTTTTGACTCGTATAAATATCTCATGAAATGGCGTCAAAAAAGGCGAAAAAACAAATAGGCAAAAACTAAGATTCAGAAAAATAACGCGGTTTTATCATTCTAAATCGAAAAATACACGGTACTTGTAGGTCTGGTGCAGTGAAAAATGAAAATTATTCTGGAGCGGATCAAGTTGGTCAGCGCTTTCTTGCTGCCGTAAGCGCTGCAAGAAAGCGCTGAGGCGTCCTTGGCCAATTGTCACTCGTCTGTAAACAAAAAATTTATTAAGTTAACGCGACAACATTTTTGACGTGAGGTAGTATGCTTCATTGTGACATCATTTGCAATCAGTATTTGGCCAAGTTATGATGTATATGAAAATTGCATCTTTTTATGACCGCGGAATATATTATGTCTGAATAATGTCGTTTTTTAAAATTTTATGACAATAGTCATATTTTTCTGCTGATTTTCACGTTAATTTTTGTCTCCACCGCATATAGGCTAACCAGTAAATAACCGGGCGCTAAAACCGAAGACCACTTTACTTATACAAAGCGGCGCTAAAAAGTTGTGGTCATTTAGACCACTTAACACAGCATTCAGTGACCGCTTTTTTACTGGAACGATCCAGGCTAATCGTTGCGATTGATCTATCGACGTAAAGTATACATGTTGTTCCACGTTTTCGATACAACGAGTTTGTTGCAATGTGTTGACCAGGGTTATGTGGACTACATCAGTCGGACTCCGGAAGTCGGACTGTCTGCTAATGACGCTCGGCTGCTGTTTGGTAACATCGAAGAAATCTACCAGTTCAACAGGTTTGTAGTGGATCGTTTGCCGAACGTTTTAAATGTACGTTCTAGAAGGCTACATGTAGAAAGTTCTACAAATATCCAGAAGTTGAAAATGTGCGGGAAAAAGCCGATTTTCGACTTCGGATACAGGTGAAGTGTCGCCGATACAATGTCATGTTCCACTTTGGGATACAGGGGACATCTAGAACGTTCTGTCCACACTACGGCCACATGTGGAATTCTACATGTAGGATGTCTGCATGTAGACAGTGTGGACAGGCAGTAACTGTAAAGGCGCGTACAGAGCGACGTAACTGAACTGAACTAAACTTAACTGAACTGACACGGTACAGTTCCATTGGTCCCATTTAGTCATTGGCTGATGCATACGTGAGCGTAGTCACGTAGGCCACCGACTTCGTTAAACGGTGCCTACTGTAATGCATTACTGCTTGCCATTTGGTCAGTTCGTCAAAAACTAAACCATATCAGTTTAGTTCATACGTTGCTCTGTACGCGCCTTAACGTTAACGACAATTTTTCTTGGTTTTATACGCAAGAGACATGGTCAAAGCAATGCAAACTCAAACTCTTGTCAGCTAGCAGTGTGTATAGTGAACCGTTTGAAGGTCAATGTATAGAAGTGGATTTTGGGCCTTCACCACTTTCTTATATTTTTTTTTATTCGCCGATAAAAACTAGTGAAAACTCGATCAAGGCCAGTGTCGGCAGCATTCTTATTTTGCAAACACTTCTTTCGGGCGAACGACGTGGACCGAGATTTGACATACGCAGCAATAAAGATAACGATTACTTGGTTTAATGCTTTTCTCGATCTACTTTTGCTCGTGAATGGCCGCAATCGACTATCGATAAGTTCGCACTTTCCAGGCAACGCAGCGTGACAGTTTCAGCGCCAAGCCTTTTTTTATTTTGGAATCGATGCTATTTTGTCTTTCATTTAAATTTCACAAAAATAGTAATGTAAGTTTAGAGAACTGAGTACAAAAGTAAAATGCCTATAAGGGACTTTACACTGATAAGACGTTGGTTTTATACTCATGCAAATTATCAGCATCGTCGTCATTTGCGGCAATATGGCGTTTGACAAATGTGTGCATTAATATTGTTATAAGCTGTCAGAACAAGTACGAAACAGTAATACAACGAAGGTAACGGCAGGAACAGAGGCTACACTTATCACAGTTGTTCTAAGTAGTGGAAACCAAACTGAAAATGATGTACAGTATATCACACAAGCATGAGACAGTGCACAAAGAAAAGGAAATCACAGAGATGAACGGTCACAAATTTTGCAGACGATGTATCGTGGATATCAGGTCTTACAACAAGCTATAGCCTACACCTGTGGAAATTTTGTGAATTTGTTATGGGCTAAGCATTTGTTGTCGGCCTACAGCATATCGTACAACAAATACACAAGTACAAGGTGGACCAGCTAAAGTGAAGCCATTGTATTTTTTGAATAACTTTGTGAAACGTTGGCTGATTTTAATAATTTTGGCATGCAACATCGTGAACAAAACTTGACGTAAATAACTGTAGTTTGCCGTGTGAAATGCAGAAGTCGTAGTTTGACCATTTACAACAATAACTTCATACTAGGTAGCGCATGCATCGGCTTAAAAAGAATTAACTGAATAGCGATAAACACCACTAACAGTTATTATTTTTCAGAAAGTCAAACCCGTCACAATCATCACATCATTTTTATTACAGCAGATGCTCAAAATGTCTTCCTCCAGCACGAACGCAAGCGCGATGACGTTGACGCAACACGCCAACGGCACGTAAATAATCGCGTGACTCAAAGCAGCCCACTCATACCCCGTTTACACGATCAAGCTGGCTCGACGACCTAGCTATATGTTAGCTGGACGAACCAGCTCGATATTTGCTCGATCGTGTAAACGGGGCATCACAGTTGATGCATTATTTTCAGTTCGTCGACGTACGATCTGAAAATGTATACGATTAATGTAAAATGATTAACAAATTTTTAATGATTTGTGGTCTCAATGATTTTCTAAACCGACTCATGCATTACCTAGTATGAATTAATTGTTGTAAACTTTCTAACTACGACTTTTGCATTTCACAAAGTTCTGTAGCAACTGTATTAATATGAGGTGGGCAAAACCATAATCACTTATGTGTAAGTTTTTTTGCTATGTTACATGCCAAAAATTATTAAAAGTGGCATACGTTTCACAAAGCTATTCAAAAAGATAAAAGTGGTTCCACTTCAGCTGGCCCACCGTGTAGGCTATTCAAAGTGAGTGGAGCCGAAGCGAGTGAGTCCGGACTTCATAGCTATTCTGAGGAAGATTATGAGAGACGCGAGTAGCAAGCAATGAGTAATACCCTGTTTACACGATTAAGCAGACATCGAGCAGTCATCGAGCAAACACCCAGCAAATGCATTCAAAATACACGTTTACGACGTGTGCTCTAATTGCTCGATGATTGCTCGATGTTTGTTTGATATTGTTTCGTGTTGGCTATGCTTTATGCATGCTTCATATTTGCTTTGTTTGCTTGACGTTTGCTCGATGTGTGCTCGATGTTTGCTTGATGTTTGCTTGATGATTGCTTGATCGTGTAAACGGGGTATAAACGGGGTATGACAGAAACAGAGACATCGTACAAGTGTATATTGAAATATTTTGGACACGTTCCTCGTATGGGCGTATGTGGTAGACCAAAGAAGCAGTGGGTCGGTCGCACGTCAATGTCAAAGTGTTGTTTTATTAATAGTGATCGCCAGAGTCAACTGGTACTCCGTCGTGCCTGAAAAAAAATTACCTGCATGGTGAAAAATATGCAGGTCGGTTTTATAGTTGATAGCTGAAATTATTTGAGGAGCATCGTACGTCAAATGAGCAGCACGCGTTAACCTCATATTCATCGCCAGGGCACTACGGCAAAGAGTGATTAATGTGTCTATATTTTATTACTAAGCTTCATCGTTTGTATTAATGTCGGTTAACGATGAAAATGACAGCTGTAACTAGTGTAAATTTATCGTGTCTGCTGTCGTTTTATGACACGGTAAAAGTGTATGTGGGGTATACCACATGGTTTACGAGCGTTAGGTCGAAGGAGCTGATCCCCGTCTCGTGACAGGTAACAGTCATAAACGAGGCGGTAAAAGTTGCCGTTATACTTTCTTCAAGGCCGGCGATGTACGATTACTTTCCCAGCCGCAGAGCGTCGCCGCCTTTTGGTCATTACTAATTTATAAGCGTATTACTTGGCGACAAAGGCACTTTCGATGACGTCCAGACTCGTTAACTGACCGACAGAACCTTTGATTGCATGCAAATGCGGCACCAAGCAACACTACAGCCACGTGCTTTCTTTGGACGAACAAACCTGTTTATAATGAAAATCTTTATTCGTTATCACTCGTAGAAAATAAACAACAGATTAGATAATAAACAATTGAAGAAAATAAATAAATAATTATGATTATTTTGTTGTTGTTTTTAAAAGGAATTTTTTGTCGCTGTTGGAGAGCTGTGGAAAAGACGCGGTGGCGATAGCGAGTTGTTTCGTGAGTCAAAAGGAAGGCTTCGCCATCTATTCCGATTACTGCACAAACTATCCCAAGTACGTCTCTCAGTAATGCAGTAATCACTCAGCGCGGTCATAAATAGCTTTCATTCTTGCTAAAAATGCCCAGCCGATAGCATGCTGCTGTCTTGTAAGCCGCATTAGCTTCTTGCTCGTTTGTCTGTCTGTCTGTCTGTCACCTTGTTTGTATGCTAAGGGCTTTTAACTCGAAAACAAAAGGCATAGAATTAGAAAACCAAAATCGGTTCGAACGTTTCCCAAGACAAGAGTAACCGGTTTGCTAATTTTCAGGTCAAAACGTCGAAGGTTAAAACTGCCAGATGTAAAATTCCCAAGAAAATTAGCAAATGAGTTTAATCTCTTTTGCGGGTGCTGCTTTCGCGATAGTTGCGCGTTATGTGGGAGGCAAAAAACCATAGAAATAGTTTTTTTTTCTAGCAGCCTGTATAATTATTGTATGATTGACGCTTATGATGAAGAATTCTGCTGATAACGCCAACTGTCAGCGCCCGATGTAGCTTAGTCTATGTGACGGCTGGCCGCATAGTACGTCGGCGCTTAGCTTAGACAGTTTGTTGGTATTGCTATACATGTTTTTTCATTCACTGAGTTTTTGTGTGCATAAGTCGTTCGTTAAAAAGTTGCGACAGTGAGCGCCATTTTTGCCACTAATTATTTCCTCGGCGCCCTGCAGTGAGGATGGGGATTATTTAGCCTGTAGCTATGGGGCATTTCCGTCCCGGATTTGGAATGAAAAAACTAACAGTGCCCGCAGCACTAATTAGTAGTTCGTTATGGAGGCGTAGCGCTGTAACGAGAAGAATTTTTACGGCGCGTGTGGGCGCTGAGCGTCGAAAGTTTGCTTAACAATATACAGTCAGTATTTAGCTGCACAGTTCACGTTCAGCGCTCATGCTGAGATCGCTTCCTCCATGTCTCGTGCTTGTGATGAATTGAATTAAGCAAACGAGACTTCCGTTCGAACTTCGAAGCGCAGGCGACTAACGATTAGTTGAGCTCGTGTCAAATACTTCAGCAGACATTATAATGCACGAAAAAATAATGACGTTTTTTGTGTAGACCTTACCTCTGAGAAATGAGAGGCAGAAGTTTAATGCTGTTAGTTGGAACGGTCGCCTAGTAAGTTAAATACATGTAACGGATAAGTACGGATAAATAAAAAGTCTAACCGGACTCGGATAATGGTTAAGGTAAATGACTTTTTAAGTAAATTTGTTACCTGAATCACCCTGGTTGTGCTGTATGAAAGCTATAAAACAAGTTGAATGTTGTTTGTTACGGCTCGATGATTTTATCACATGCTATAATAAACCAGCGTCGCTTGCGCATTGAAAGTCATCACATGATAAAAAAGGTCTATAAACCTTGTTTGCCACGTAGTCTAAATGCGTCTATAATTTTATTCTAATTATAGCTTAATTTTGATAAGGCAATTTTTGTATACGGAGCTTATTAGTATTTTTTTCCATTGGTGGATGACTGTAGAAGAATGTAGGGCTTATAGCTAATTCGAATAGAAGTGCTAAACAATCCGGCATGGACATTTGTGTTACCTAACCCTAACCACGTCAGCCGAAACTTTCAGCTTATCAACAGTGGTGAATTATTTTATAGAACTGTCTGTCTGCATCAGTTGTGAATGCCTCTACCGTGGGTACGTTCAAGGTCCGCCTCGACCGGTTCATGGGACGCAGATGATATGAGCATTGAGGCGAAAGTCTATCAACATCTTATGAACACTAAATATAACTCACTAAGTAAGTAAGTAAGTAACAAAATGTGAATTTATATAGCGCATATCGTCAAAGTAACCTCTAATAAACTAAATTATCTGAAAAAAATGTCTGGATGTTGTTTCGTTGAGGTCGGTGGACATTCTGACGCGTTGTATGCGAGACCCGACTGTTGGAGCTGCGCTAAAACGTCAACAGATGGCGCTGCAACATTCTCTGCCACTCGGTTCCTACTTGCTCAAGCCCGTGCAGAGAATACTGAAATATCATCTGCTTCTGCAGGTATATAGGCGTCACTGGGTCGTTTCACCTACTTTGATTATTGCTACTTAGTGTTTTGTGCAAGTCAAGTCAAGGTTTTTGCGCCGCCGTCCAGTGGCGGTTGTAGCCCCAAAAATCTGGCATTCCAGCTCCAGGCTAGAACCGCCATTGGCCGTCCTCATATAGTTGCGCCCTGATTCTCTTGTGAGATTTTGGCGATATATAAATTTGTACTTACTACTATTTACTTACTTACAATACGGATCTGTCTGTCCTGTAGGGATTCCTAAGTCGCAAACAAAAAACCGTAGAAAGAAGACACAACTGGCGAGAATCTATGGGTGAAAATAACTGGCATGTTAATTTTTTCAGTTCAGAAGGTCAAATTCCATAGTTTCATGACATTAATAGTTTGCGTTAGGGTTGCTCCATCACGGCCATGCAGAGTATAGCTATAGGCGAACAGTCGCATATAGCGTCAATGGGCTGACATTATTATTTAGTTACATTCGCATTCTGCACGAGTGAGCTCCCGAAGTGTAATACCGGAGCGTTAAAGACAGTTGTTGAAGAAAACATGTATCATATTCTTTTATTCCTGGTAATGGTTACTGTAGATCAAAAAACGAATGCGCTTACAAGTGTTTTCTGATGCTTTTGCTTCTGAAATAAAACACGAAACATTTGCAGAACATTTTATATATAGCGAACAAACTGGCAGTTAATTCATTTCGTTCGGTCTACGCACATTAAAGGCGCGTGCAGAGCGACGTAACTAAACTGAACTGACATGGTTTAGTTATTCACGAAAGCAGTTTACAGTAGGCACCATCTAACGGCGTCGGTGACTACGCTCACGTACGCGATAACCAATGATCAATAGGCTCGCCGCCCTGCATGCCGATTGGTCAGTTTGTCAAAAACTGAACCGTGTCATTTCAGTTGTGCGCACAGTAACGACGTTGTCCGTATCTGGTATGTCTCTGCCTGTCTGCAGCGCATACTGGAGCGCGATGAACGTTCGCGAGAATGTGAAGTGATCGTGTCGGCGGTGGAGTCGATGAAGTCGGTCGCAGCTCGTATCAACGAGATGAAGGCTCGCCACGAGCTGGTCGTCCGGACGCAGGAAATATCCAGCGTGCTGCACAACTGGCACGGACCCGACCTGTCCACCGTCGGACAAGTCGTGCTCGAGGTTAGAAACGTCGCCCCGCCCACATCACCGTCGGCGTTGTCATCGTCATCTGCGGCATCCATCCGTTTAAAATTTAACAAGAGTAACTACAGTAGTGTTGTACTGATTAACGCGTTGGTCTCGTTTATACCCCGTTTACACCATCGAGCAAACATCGAGCCAGCTCGTCGAGCCAGCTTCATCGTGTAAACGGGGTATTACGAAGGGAACCGGTTACTATATGGCTGGTGACTGTTTGCGGATGTGTAAACTATCTCGGTATAGGCCTACTCTATGACCCGATCCCAGATCAACTCAACCTTCTGTTCCCCCGTGGTGTGAGAAACAGCTAACAGTGCAAATCTACACGAAGGCTAATACCCGGTTACACGATCAAGCAAACATCAAGCAGACATCCAACTGGCTCGTCCAGCTAACATATGTTAGCTAAACGAGCCAGCTCGTCGAGCCAGCTTCATCTTGTGAACGGGTATAAGTATTTCCTGACAAACGTAATTATGCACTACGCTTTCAAAGGATCTAGGCGAAAAATGCCCCAGTTAGGCCCCGTTGTTTGAGATCATCGTAACCCGCATTCAGTGTAGGCCTAAACAGAGCTCTTCCATTCTTGTTCATATTTTGAAATTTCTGCTACTTTAACGTATGTCTGATGTTCAGGATGACCTGAGAATGTTCGGTGCCAAAGCGGAGCGTCACGTGATTCTATTCAAGCGCGCTCTGCTCGTTGCTAAAAAACGCGATGACGTCACGATGAGCGTCAAGGTTTTTATTGAGGTAGACTTTCAGCGACATTTTCACATTTGAAAGAAAATAATTCACCGGATTCCGTTTGGTCAATACGATTACAGACAACATAAACCTACTTCTGGTTGATTTAAAGAAAGCGTTAAGGGGATGTCAGACGAACGACAAAGTCGGCCGACTTTTGTGGGCGTGGTTGATTGGCCCGCGGCTGCAAAGCAAATTATATAGACGTCTATGGACTTCTAGATGGGTGTGATATGGAGTTAATTTATATACTGTGTGGTGCGTTGTAGTGTTCGAACCTGATGTTGATTGAAAGCGTTCCGAAAGAACCGCTTAGCTTCCACGTCGTTCCATTCGACTGTCCACGATTCCAGTATACGTTCGAGGTTGGACTGGTTTCGAGCAGTTCACTTGCTTCTTAAAATAATGTCACGCAGTTACACTGGTCATTAGTCCGCCCGAAAACGATAGTTTTCGGAAGGACTTATGTTTTACGCGTGATGTTTTTTTTGTCCTCGCAAAATCTCCGAGATGCGTGGGCCGACCGGCGTGAAATTTTGCACGATGGTCAGCACTAGGCACTATTTTATAATGCCGGTCCAAAATTTTGGCGGGCGGGCGCACCCCAAAAAAAATTCAGGGGCCAAAAACATGCAAAATTTGGCCCGATTTCGGACGACTTCGAAGTTCGGCGGCGAATATCTCCGAAACGGATGAAGATATTC
>Ga0056128_1006936_pt1 | contig 14289 bp, 11 predicted proteins | sample WorMetLIZISLAND2_FD_71113 | JGI IMG/M metagenome (GOLD analysis project Ga0056128, IMG submission 71113) | Marine gutless worms symbiont microbial communities from Max Planck institute for Marine Microbiology, Germany - Olavius geniculatus... ... | reverse complement strand
GTTGCAAACCAGCTTCCTTCTTGCCCACATACTCTCACTGCTGCCTGAGCATTTTCATTGATGTCTCTTAGCAACCGGACTAACTGGTGGTCCACTCCATATGACTCTAGCACAGCCCATTATGGCAGCTGTTAACAGAACAGATTTACATGTACATGCATAATTGAATGGCAAATGTGTTTTCCTGCAGTAAAGTAATAACTCTAAATTGGTGTGGTGAGCAGCATAACATAGGCCTAAATATGTTGCAAATTTTCTTAGCTGCATTTCTGCCAAGGTTTGCAAAGTTTGGTCAACATTTTGCCATGTTATTTTCAGAATAGAAAGGGTGCCACTGATATGGTTTAGAGTACCTGGTGGTGATGACGAGCGCATGCGCGATGGTTGGTCTGTGAGTTGTAGGTCACAAACTCCAGCATAGCGACAGCGCTGGCGAACGCCAGTCCGCCGACCAGTATGACAAACGTGCCGCCGACATTAGCGACCCCTAGTGAGTGTGCCTCCTTCTCTGTCTGCTTTTCATCTCCGCTGCATTTCCCGGCATTCTTCCACCACTTGTTGTACAGCATCTGAAGCCGGCCGCCTTCCTGCAGGTGTAGTATCGCCATCGATATCGCGTCCCGGTACGGCGAATCTGCACCAGCAACGATCGGATACTGACTATAGGTAAACCGGAACAGAAGTGTAGGCCTACATGCTTTGGCGCTGCAATAACTCGCTCAAATATTTGACCTTGCTGCGACCTTGACTTTGACCCCCACAACCTTGATAACTTAACCATTTTTTCACCTAATCTTGCTACGGAATATATTTATGTCTTGTCAAAACCGGTGAAATCGTTCAGGAGATATGGAATCGCAAACGTATCAGTAAGCTATGCGTGTAGTCGGGGTCGACCGTTAAAATCTATTTGTGTTTATTTTATACGTAACAACTTTCGATCTTTCAATCCACGTGAAAACGTTTTGCCTCGCCACGGGAATTCGACGGTTTTAAAAAAATTATGCAAATATTTTATTTCACACTTAACCACTCCTATCTTCAAGCTGTCCACAATCGTGATAACATGTTTTTTAAAAAAATTTTGAAAATTGCTTTAGGTATGCTCACGTGCAAAATAAACCCGAAACTTCTACAAAACGTTTTATAACTATTTTGTTCCACACGGCCACAGGCTTAAATACGTCGAAAACACGGTAGTTGACTGACTGATCTGGGTTCCGATGCCGTATCCTTTGCTGTCGAGCAGTCCTCCGATCTGCGTGAGGTCGCAGTTCTTCTGCATGTTGTATTCGATCATCGTCGACTCCATCAGGAACGCGTAGTTTCCTCGCAGGACTCGCGCGATGCCTTCCTCGGACGACTTGACAAAAACGCTGATTAAAGGGTCACCCGCCGCCATGCTGCGCTCATGACTTGCCTCCATGAAGTTCCACATCCGCTGATAGGTCGGGATCTTCGACTCCTGCGTCGACATCCGACACAATCACGAACTCACGATGTCGCTGTATTCGCGATGCAAAAACGTTTTGTACGTACTAAAACGTGCTGCAGACGTTTTCATTTTGCCGTAAAAAGGTATTTTTACATACTTAAGTTCGAGTCTTTGATACTGTAGCTGCTTCTGTAAGTTCTGATATTTTTGTAACAGAGACTGTCCGGGTTTTAGTCTGACCTGACTAAAATGCTTGCTTTAAATGACTTTTAATGGTTCCCTAGCATTTTTAGAATGTTTATTGCATTTACAAATAGGCCAACATAGGCTCATCTTACTCACTCGTCTTGTTAATAAGCTTAAAAATTAGAAACTGTAAACAGAAACAAAAAGTTGTAATCAACATTCACGAACATTTCAAAAATTTCTATTACATTCTTTCTTCTGTTTAACTTTTTCTAAAATATTTTAACCTAAATTCTAATGCATATTCACGTATGAGACTGCACACGAAAAATATCGGCAAAAATAAAGTTTGGACCCAAAATTTCTACGCATTACTAATCTTAATTTCAAAGCAAAAGTGACTAATGCACACTACAAAAAGCAACGTGTTATGCGTATTTCAAAGACTGTTACTGAAACAGCACAAAGGTGAAGAAGACATGAAATGCAGACAGACCCGGAAGAAAGTCATCGTAGAGCCGCCGGCAATAGTGCCGTACGCGATGTCTGTTTGTCTTGACAGATCTTCAGCTGACTCGATGGGGGAAACCATTCTGTCGATCGTCAGGAAAGCGGCCAGGTTAGCCGTGTATGACGAGATGATGATCAGCGTAAAGAACCACCAAGTACCACCGACGACCCGAGTTGACACAGCCCGTGGGTTGATGTCTGATCCCTGCTGCATCAGAGTGCCGACCACGAACCAGAACGCGTTGGACAGCGTGAACGTGTTCTCGAGAAAGACTCGTCGTCTCTACAGTAAATTTACTTACTTAAGAATTCCTGTTCCCGCCTGAACATTAGACAACGAACGATTTCCACTACTTGCGATCATCGGCAATAAATTCGGCCTTTTCCCTGCCGTAAAGTGAGAGGGTGTTTTCGAGGAAGACTCGTGTTGGGTCGGCGACGCATGGTCGCCCGTTGTACCACTCGTACGGTGAGAATCTGGCTAGCACGAACATGGCGAGACTGACGACGAGGTAGCCGCTGACGACGAAGAACCAGATCTCTGGCGCCAGAGGGTTGAAGAACGAGAACAGACCGGGACTCTCGCGCTCCGGACGCTTGAACAGAATGCTGATGCCGAGGTTCATAAATGGCTTCGTGAAATCGATCACTTGTTCACGTAGGTAGTTGATTGTCAGCGACGCCACGGCCAGATCTGCCTTCTACAATAATGATATTACACTGTGTTTCAAAAACGTGCCACTTTTGTCTTTTGAATAATTCCGTGAAACATTGGCCGATTTTGATAATTTTTGGCACGCAACATCACAAAGAAACTTTACGTGAAAAACTGCAGTTTAGCCCACCTCACCTAAATACCGTTGCTACACTACCTTGTAAAATGCAGAAGTCGTAATTTGCTAGTTTACAACAACAACTAAAAGCGATCAGAGACCTCATACTTTCCCCGAGAATGGTGCTGCTATCTGGCAAATGAGACAAAATATCAGTTTATGCTCTATCTCTTAGACCCTAATAGTAAAAAAATTCCTGCATGAAGTAACGTACTGCACCAAAAAAGTTTGGATCGCCAGCGAAACTTAATCATATCCTTTTTGGGCCATGCACATTCACTGGAACAAACTGCATCAAAACCTGTTCACAACTTCGTGAGTTATCTTGCGTACAAACGGACAGATCCGAAAACTTATGGCCAATTCACACCTACGACTTCGACGAGACTCAACTCGGCTCAAATTATGGGAATTGCCCATTAACCTCCTTGTCTGAGGTAAATATTGAAATAGGAAGCTGCAGCTTAGACTGATTCTGCACGAATCCGCGAAAGACTTGGTTCACTGACGAATGATTATGACTGCTTAACTTGCCTCGTCGATGAGTTGTCGAACCATGCCGTTCCACTCGTCGTGTTTGTCCGGGGCGCCGTACTTGCCGTCCGGCACGACGCTGATCGTGTAGTGGAAACCGACGATCGACGCGATCTCGTGCAACATGTCCACGCAGAAACCCTCGAACCCAATTCCTTTCTCGCCCACCTCCACCACACCAGGATTTGCAGCCTCGTTCTCACCTTGCAGCGACTTCGTCATCATGTACGGCGACTCCTGGCAACAGACGTGTTTCGGTAGATCGCGAAAAGAAGTTTTATCAGTGATAAAACCTATAAAGACAACCTATAAAGACAAATGGGCTCGGGCATTTAAAATATGCGCTACGTCATCATCGTTATCATCATCATGTGGAAATTTTTTGACACAACGACGAAGTTATATACTATACGTCCAGCCGGGTTAGTACTTAAATGGGTAACCGTTTTCCAGAAATACCGTCTTGCTTTTTTAATCAAGACATTCAACAGGCCAACTCAGTCTGGCCATCCCTTCGTGGGTAAACGTAACGAGTATCGAGTCATGATAGTAACAGTAAGTTTTGTTACGAGGACTGCTGGTATACTGAACTAGTTGGTTAAAAGTGTCGGTTGTTAACGGATCTGATTCTGACCATCCGGCCGACTTATAGGGTGTTTACATGATCCAGCAAACGTCCAGCAAACTTCCAGCAAATGTATTCAAAATACACGTGAACTGCTAGACGTTTGCTGGAAGTTTGCTAAAAGTTTGCTGAACGTTTGCTGCCATATGTTATAATGGAGATGAACGTTTGCTGGACGTTTGCTGGATCGTGTAAACACCCCATTAGGGTTGTACGCTAGCAGCTAGCTTATTGAGTTCAACCCTGGCCGACTCAAAGCGCCTTCAAAACGATTGATTACCACGCAAAAGACCTTGGTCTACGCGAATTTCTCTCGTGATACATGCATTGAGATTCAGTCTTCGAACCTCACTCTTTGCATTCAGCTCAATGCTGCGCGCTTATTTATTTCTGTTACTTACTATAGCGTAGTGAAGCGGGATACTCACAAGGATAGTTGTGACAACAAGACTTCTGTTGGCGAAGGCGGCCGGTCTAGAGACGGACAGATACGGCAAAGAATACGTTAGACCGTCGACGCTATTCCACTCTCCGACCTTCCTCCCGCCCAACACATAACAATATTATTATGAACAATCAATCGGCAAACATTTATTCATTCACATAGCTTTACACTGCGTTGAACATATAAGTTGATTTAAATCTGGTCAAGTGCCTAGTGGAGTGATACATTGCAACGTTGAACGAATTTATACACTCTAGACAGTGGTTTAACACACCTACTCCACTGTCGCCGGCGGTCGGTATGAACCAGTGATGTTAATCCTTGGCCTTGGCCTTAGATATATGGCCTTGGCCAAAAAACGAGGCCACTGCCAAAGTCTCGTGGGACTACAAAATTCGCCGTCGTGCTAAAATGAGCGACACTGCTCGAATCACTGGTCTTCCTCAAATGCAGTGTAGCACTGTGAATTAGGGAGAAAGACCCCCAGTGCTGCCAGCACTGTAGCCTATAACTTGCTGTAACGGACTTTCGAACTGGTGAAACTGTTTTAACTAGTTTATGTTGCAGTACTGTAAAAACATGATTTTTTGCTTCACCTTTTAAATGGAATTCACATCTGATAAAACTGTTTTACGATACTTCATCTTTTACATGGAATTTATAGCTGACAAAATGCTTTTCGACTTTTAGTGATTAAATAATTATTATAATAACATTATAGCTTTTAAACTACTAGCACTGCTTTGACTGTCAGTAGCTGGATAATCTATCCTTTTCCTGCGTATTATGTTGTCAATGATGAGTGATGCAGCTTACGATATAAATTCCATAAGTTGCGTATGTATAAGAGTACTTGAAAAACAGAATTTCATTACTTTATTTTTTATCGTAAGCCTTTGCATTACGGAATGGTTTCGGCTTTGGCCTTGTGACCGTGGCCTTGGCCTTGGCCTTGGCCTTGAGCGGTATGGCCTTCTTAACATCACTGGTATAAACAAGGCTTAAGCCTACATTGTCGTTCGTTTGATTATGCTTATGCAGCTGAGTTAACCCATGCAAACACAAAGGTAGGGCTAGGAAGAGCGACTACAGCCGTAAAATAATTTTATGACAATCTTTGTCGTTTTCGTAGTCTAAGATGACTCCTTCGGCTATTGTAGCGGTCGCATGTAAGACCCTTAACCCTTATCTGTAAAAATTATGGGGCCCTCGTGTGTTAAAGCCATAACGTGTAAAAACTAACCCTAAACCTAACCATATTCCTAACCTTAACCTTAATTTTTGCAGACACAAGCTTTTGTAGATAGGATTTACAGACCTTCTTATTTTTTACTTTCAGATTTTAGGACCATTGTACCATACTGATGTTTTAATTTACGCCAAGACAGTGTTTATGACATCGGGTCACAGCCATTTCAACAGTTGAAAACTTCCGGTCATTTTGATAAACGTGAAGCCGCAAACCTTTACAATGGACAATCTACATCTACCGTCTTGTATAGTGGTTGCTATCGTTTACATCTACCAGTTTCTGCTCCATTTATTATAATGCCGCCCTAATATAAGCCGCATTACGTCTGCCCGTCCGTCTACTGATGTCCGTCTGTCTGCCTGTTTGTATTCTACGTTTTCGTATAGGCCTAACTAAAAAAAACAAAAAAAACGCATTAAAACCAAAATTGGTATTTCCCAGAGCTAGTGTAATAGGTGCGCCAATTTTTAATTTGAAAGGTCATAAGTTAGGCGGACGGCCGCATACCGTATGTCGTCATTGTGTTTCTAGCTACTGTATATACTTTACCGGCTTGAGTCCGTTGTCGGGTGTCAGCTGAAGTATTTTCAGAGCAAATCTTTGTCGTTGTCCGCGCTCAAACCGCACTCTTCCCGTCAGCCCTTGCACCTCCAGCTGTAGCGCAGTAGTAACACGTCAAAACAACTTGCAATAAATATTTTTGCATTTATCGTTGATGTAATTAACATCTAACACATATAGGCCCACGTGCAAATTAAAAAACAAAGACAATATTTAAAAAAAAATAATAAATTTAAAATTCGAAAAAAACAAAAGCTTACAGCAAATGCACAACAAGTTTTACAAATCTGCAGCAAATAGTTGCTTAGTGCCTCATCTTCTTGGTGATGTGTCGTTGAGGCCTGTGAGCTAGGCCTATAGCTTGCAACGGTTTCTTGGATAAAAACCTTGGGACGACACGAAGTTGCAATTTTCCGACAAACAAATACAAATTACTGATACTCACAATTTTATTTTAATTTTGTTTTTAAATTTCCACAAATTGTAAATTTTTGAATGAAAATTGTTTGAGCAGAAGAAAGTTTTCAAAAGATAAAAATTCAGGGAGAGTTTCTCCCCAACGCCCTGCCACGAAGCACCATGGCGACATGCTGTGCAAACGATGATAATGATGATGACGAAGGTTAAAGACTATGGCAGACTTGCCATGTTAATGTAGTTGTAGAAACTGCTGCCGTGCGACCAGGCCTTAAGCTCGTCGCAACTCAGGTTAGCAACACGCAGTCTGGGAGCAGCACCTGCACTCTGCAAGTGTTTGACTGCATTCGCTACTACACCAACAGAGTCAAACATCAGTGCCGTTTCAACCTGCACATTTACAGTTTATACATAGACCCTGTTGTAGCACGTGTAAGAACATAAACGTAGAAGTCATCGCGAAAAACAAACGAATATGTTTTGGAAAACAATGGGGCACAGAGGGGTTTTCTTGCCAGTGTAAAAAGTAGTAAGTTGAGATACGTTGATCAGAAAAATAACAACGTCATTCAAAATAATGTCAGAAGCAAGTTTAACTGAAGGCAAAAAACGTCACGGATTAATAACATAACTCCACGAAACGGAGGACAATGCAATCGATAGTGCATCCAACCGTCGGAGCGAGGAAGGCTAAAGTCAAGTCAAGTAGTGTTAGCAGTAGTAACATGAAGTAGCGAGATGGATTGTCGCAATATTGTTGCATATTACTTTCTGGATGTTGCCTATCAAGAATTACAACAATCTGTTCTGATTTATCATTATCGAAAACACCGAGAATTTTTTTTCTTTCTGAATACAGTAAAACTACGTATTTGGTTTAAGAAGTTTTTTGCTAGTAATACCTCGTTTACACGATGAAGCAGACATAAAGCGAACGTATTCAATAAACACGTTCACGACGTGTGCTACTGCTCTAAGTTTGCTTCATGTTTGCTTCATCGTGTAAACGGGATATAACATAAAATTTATCATACCGCGCGCGGGTAGGCCTACCGTAAGATAAGGCGGCTGCAGACTGGCAAGTAGTTGACTGCCGGTTCTCAGCTGATAAGCGATCATCTCATCGACAAGTTTCTGTGTGAATGGGTCTTTAAGGTCGACCAGCTGAAGGCCAGTAACGTTGGCGGCGTTGTAGCGGTAGTCGGCAACGTCAATCAGAGCCGCATTCTGCGATCGACATAGTCGTGAGTAGGGACCAACTTAATTCACGATTTCACGGCCGTGACATTTTCCGTGAAATTGACCTTCTTCCGTAAAAAACGCTGATTTCCGTGAAATCCGTGATTTTTCGTGAATTTTAGCGCTTTTAGTTTAATTTATGACAATTCCAGAGTTTTATCAGCAGCTATTATTAATTTTTTTCACAATTTTAGGAGGAAAATACTTGCGTCTTGTTTTGGGGAAAAATGACGTTCTTGCCCTGTTGTATTTTGTAAAAAAATTTGTGGGCTATATGTACGCAAGAGAAGCGTTTGTAGATATGGATATATTCATGGATATCCATGGATATATCTATAGATATATACGGAAAATCTGTGGATATAAATATGAATATGGATGGGAAATTTCATATCCACGGCAAGCCTGGATCTGTTGTGACCTGTAGTAATCTGTGGTGTTTAGGCAGACCCAGACCTGCAATAAGCTTACTGTAACTACAATCACTTACTTCATGCATTACAATACAAAACAAACTGGAAACATTTTACTTCAGACGTCGGACGAGAATAAATGTTATGGAAATAACTTACCAAGTGCGAGAGAATGTAGTGATAATGTGACGTCATCATTCCCATCTGTAGCGACTGCTCACAGCAATTTATAGCATTCAACACTGTTTGCATTATAGCGTATTAAGCGCAGTTCAGAGTCCATACGTACAGTATTTTCCACATTAATCACAATTTATTGTTGACATGAAAAACACAGTACGTATTTTTACTCACAATACAAAAACAGTTTTTAATGGACAACTTTGGTCACTATATATGGATGACCGCAAAAAATATGTAGCTAATAAAAAGCTTCACTAAAAGCAAAGTTCGTGACAGTTTAAAAAAAAAATAACAATGTGACTGTTGTGGTATAATGTTCAAAAATGGAAATAAACTTTGGTTTGCTTAACTAGTTTCTGCGACAGTCTATACGCTTAGTTATAGTACAAGCTCATGGTATATACAGAGGCTACAGAGCATATTCTTTTCGTTGGAAAATTGACGTTTTAGGTTATCATTCTACAGTGGAAAAGAGCACGGATATGCAAGTCTTTAGACGTGCTCATAAAACGGAAACTGGCGCTGCGGGGGTAGCATATCGGCAATGTCCTGCGGCAAACTGTTCCAACCAAAAACTTGAAAAAACCCATTTTTCAAGAAGAATGGATAATAATGTGTGCACTCTACACTGTTTTATGAACTAGAGTGATCGGGGACATTGCGGGGTTTGAAAAGTAAATAAAATAGTTAAGAACCTTTCAATAGTGCTTCCGCGGGAGTGGACAAGCAGAACCGATAAAGTTGACATAGATTACCGCTTTGAGAAAAAGGGCGGAGTCAGAGAAGCTGAGATGGACAAAGACTTTGCTGATGTGTTGCTGGCGAAGCTCGCTGAGTGTCGTTCTCATAGCGTCACTGTCACCAGTAGACACTCGACGCAAAACAACCCGCGACTCCCGGCCCGTGTGTACACGAATCACGTCTTGCAGTAACACCACGTCTGTAACCGATACATTGCATACTGAACGGAACGTATAGGCTATAGCGACATCCATCACTACAGTGTCTGCATTCTTGCAGTGTTTGGCTGCCATTGTCCCGAGCCTGAAAATTATTATATAGGCCTACATTTCTAAAAACATCTGTAACACAAATACGGTTGGGACACGTAGGCCTAAGCTTCACGATCAAATAGTCGAGAGACTTCTACAGCCGAAAATCAAAAGCCAAAAGCCGAGGTCTATAGTCAAAGTTCTTGCAATGGCGTAACCAGAAATTTCAGTTAGGGGGTCTCGTCTCCCTTCTCCTCCCCTCCTTCAATTGTCCCTCCCCTCCCTTTCCCATTCCCTTTTTACTCCCTCCTTGCCTGCCACTGTCCTCTCCTTTCCTTCCTCTCCTTCCTCCTTTAGAAGTAGGACCCCTAAAATCCAGCTAGGGGATCTGGGGGAGCGCCGTGAGCTCCCCCAGCGAAGTCTGGGGCGGAGCCCCAGCCGAAATCGAATTCGGTGCATTTAGCTTTTTAAAATGAGATCTGGTGGCAAAGATTTTAATTATTTTAAACTGACCAAATTGGTCAATTTTGTGCAGTTTAAACGTATGCTTATGTTTTGTCTGGAGAATTGGGGGCCTGGGCCCCCTGAGCTCCCCTTGGCTACGCCACTGAGTTCTTAAGAGAGGCTTTCGAGCCCACGCCATACAGAGGATACGGAGAGCGAAGCGAAGAAGTAAGCTTTCAAGTTATTTTTGACGGATTTTTCCTCGGTCGAAAGGTTTCAACAATTTTCGTCACGCATAAGTGGTTGATTTTGGGTCACAAACCGAATAAGAATTTTTTCAAACTAGAATAACGTCGGAGAAAAGTTTACCGCGAGAGCTAGTGAAAAGGACACAGAAGCTGTTCCAGTGAAACATTTTGATGAGATCCACATAGACACGACTTAGCTGACGTCCGGCCGGGTAAACGTTCACCGTAAACAGCTGGTCGTCTCTCCACTGACGCACGGATGACCACTCCACGCCGCTGATGACGTGCGGGATTTCCAGCCGGCTGCTGATGCAGTCCACGTGACGTGACATGGCTCCACCCCCGTGAGGCCCGAACAACGCAGCGACGCCAAGCGACAGCTGCAGGCACACTGCGCGCAACCAACACGTCCTCCTGAACTACACAGTATATACGTGTCGCAAAAATGTAGAAATTGAACAAACATTTGCGTCCTAACACGGTAGTGTGTTGACGTGAATTGAGTGAGATGGAAAATGAGTGCGCGTCTCATAATTTTATCGTCTCTGCCATTTTTGTGCCATAAATTATCAAAGTTGGTAAAAATTTGACAAAGTACTGGCAACAACATTTTTGCTTTTTTTAGACACAGTGTAGAAGCACGCAGAGAGTAAAAGCCTCTACCGACGACCGTGCTTTATCTCTGACATTATACGAGAATCACACCATTAAAAGTTGATAACCTTATAAACAATCATGGATGCGGAGTAGTATCCGGAATGCCAGAACTCTTAGATGTACAACTTAAATTTAGATCTGGATCGACGCCAAACTGCAATTGCTTGCCTCTTGGGTACTCTACACACCTCCAAAAATTTTGCCCGAAATCCATTAAAGGCCTATATATGTGCTAAGTTTTGCGGATGGACCGACAGACAGACCGACAAAAAATAATAACATAAGCTCCTCTCTTTAATCGAAGTTACAAGAATATAGGCATACGTACCTTTAATTTATGACCAATATAGTACGGTGGACGTGTTACGTACTATACAATGTCTTGCGACCAGCGTCTTACACACACACAATAGCATCTCTAATGCATGCACTAGATTGCTCTTCTTCCAACTGCTGTCCACAATTTTTAGCTACGATTTTATGCAATTGATTGTAATTCTTCTGTCACCTTTCTTGGCCGTGTCGAAACTGTTATCCGGCGCGATTGTCTGAATGTCGTAGGCGAACTTGCGGCCATCACGCGTTTGTTGCTGATTCACTCTCCAGACGGAGTAACGAAACACGTTCTTAGCCATTTGTGACGTCGAGACACTGGAAAACTGCTCGTCAAACAGACCGCCTGCAAAATTCAATCAAATGCTACTATATAACAAAAAATGTCGGCGCTCGTGCTGACATAATACGCGGCCGTCCTTCCAGCTGTTAAGCGACTTATGCGTTGACAGTAAATTACGTCACAGCATGAACCGTGCATAATTATGTGCGAAACGTGCCTCATTTTGTGTGCTTTTGGTGACCTTGATCTTCGACTTTTCAAACGGAAAATGGATGCAGTGGTTACTCCTGCTCAGATTTAAACGTCGGTAACAACGACATTTTTTCTAGACTTTCTATGTATATGCGTGACCGCTGAACATACAGTTTGGTGAGGAAAACGCATGAATAACGTGATGCATCATTTTGGCCTTTAAGACTACTGCATAACATAAAGTCATTTTGTTAACTAAGGAAAAATTCCAATTCTAACTATAACTTTTTACTGCTGGCTTACGTGTTAAAGTAAACTTTATTGAAGAGTTATGTTGGCATATTATAATCGGCAAAATCGTTTCAAACTGTGGTGGATAAAGCAATTTCTTATTTTTGCAGCTATGAAGCATAGCACAGCGACACAACCGTTCTTTCATCTGAATCTCGTTGCAGTTCTAAAGCTAGTAGTCTCTGACCAATGCCCTCCAGGCTACGTCGACCCCATCATTTCGAGGGAATTGGTATATAGCCTACGTACGTCTGAGTCCGGCCGATGTCTAACGGCAAGGAAAGTAACCAATGACGAAAGCTTATAACGTGCAATGACCGGCTGTTATGACTAGCCAATTACGCTAGCGTAACGTCATCATACGGTGAATATTGCAAAGACTGCATGCAGGTGCACTTTTCGGAAATCGCCACAGATTGAATGGAATTGCAATAGATCGCTTCGAGAAAAGCACCTCGGAAGAACACTACCGACATCGACTCAAATAACTTAAAACCCAAACCAATAGGCGGCCACTGTAGGCTGGTACCCGGTAATTATACTATAGAACAGTTCTATGGAGCTAGCATAAATATCGAAATTGAACCAATTCTGTCGAGAGCCGCTGTGGCGGAATGGGCAGCGTCACGCATCCGCTGCTCGAAAGGTGTCGGGTTCGACTCCAACTTTTTGCAACTTTTTTTCTTCGGTGTCGTAATTAATTCTTTCGTCGTAATAATGTTATCATGTAATTGCAGTTCATTCAGTTCTGCAGCAATCTAAATGCACGGTTTTGTTTAATTTATGTGTAATTAACTAATTATACAAAGTCAAGCTCGGGGCTTATTTAAGTCAATTGCGGCTCGTCTTGTGCCTCGAACACCTGGTGACTAGCGCCGTCTGTCGAACGTCGTCGCATCTCCGTGAAACCAAAACCAGACGGTGTCTAAACCATGGGCGGCGCCAGATGGGGGCAAGGTATTTCTAGCGCCGCCCATGGTCTAAACTAACAAGGACCAAAGTAGTTTGACAAAAGGCGGAATCGTTGTGGTAAGTTTACCCAACTCCTAGTTTATGGTAGCATAAAACTAATGGCCTGGCTGCAATTTGCAATTGCATGTTTGACTGGGATTCTACCCTTAATGTCTTCTTTCCCTGTAGGATCAGGGACCTGTAAGCTTAAAAATTCTGTAGGTCCTTGACACTCCCTGTAGGAACCCATCTAACATTATGTTTTTGGACCCAATAATGCGCCTGCCAAATGGCATCAGTCTGTCAAGCGGTTTAAGCAGACGACAGCGAGACAGACCACGCCATGGAAAAATGTGTAGGCGGAATCGCATTCGTTACAAAAGCGTTTCCACTCACCAATGTAGTTTTATCAGTAGTGACTCGCATAACTATTATCACAATGTACACCGTATTCCAAAAAACTTCGCAATTTTTTTGTCAGAACATCGTAATATTTTCACAAACTTTCATAATTTGTGGCAAACGGACAACACGAAAATGGCAGGGAGATTTTCTATCTTTTTGTACGTGCAAAAAATAACCTGGTGGTTTAGTATCCGAGTTATAACTTTCAAATGATCATTCTTAAGCAAGATGCTAACTCAACCACATATCGTCAGGGGAACGAGTACAACTTACGGACTACGGCGCAAAGGCCTAACGTCGATGATTGCAATTTTGTTTTTTTTTTCGCACACCTACGCGCCGCTTGAGGCAAACTATGCATGTATAGGTTATATAGACTAAGTTTGTAGTTGTAGAAGTAGTTGATGCCTATTCTCACCTAGTCTGATGACGTCAGAAGAAAGGCAACGACACCATGCGGAGATCAGCCACATCAAACAATGCGTCATCACGAACGCCGACAACCATCGCTCACTGACGAAGATGCGCTTCATAGCCAGAGGATGCTAAAAGTATCTAAAAGGGGTGGTGGCATGGTGTAGCGATAACGCGTTGTGTCCGACTCCGATCAACGAAGTTGCTCTACGTCGGGCCGGGTTAGTACTTAGATGGGGGGCGCTGAAAACGCGAGACTGGAAAACGCGGAACTGGAAAACCCGGCACCAACTCACAGAGGTGGAAAACACGGGACCGGAAAACGGGGGAACCTCAAAGTTATGGAAAGCCGTCGCTGTAGAAAATGTGCAACATAGTTAGGCCTACTGAAAAGTTTTGACGAGTCGTCTCACATCAAAGCACATCAGAGCGGTAGGACTTTCTAG
>Ga0056128_1006934_pt1 | contig 14290 bp, 8 predicted proteins | sample WorMetLIZISLAND2_FD_71113 | JGI IMG/M metagenome (GOLD analysis project Ga0056128, IMG submission 71113) | Marine gutless worms symbiont microbial communities from Max Planck institute for Marine Microbiology, Germany - Olavius geniculatus... ... | reverse complement strand
ATTCGATGACATATAGTCTCATTAATAAGTGTGCCAAAAATTATTATAATCGGACATTCATTGTTCCAGTTATTGCCAAAAATGTAGTCACATGCTTTTTTTGAGACACAGTGTAGTTACGTTATTTTGAAAAAAAAACAACGGGAAAAGCATAACTTATTATCCCGGGTACACTCACCGTAGCATGGTATGATCTGGAAACAGGGACTTTTATCTCTATACCTGATGGGTGCAGCCTGTGCCAAGTGAAAAATGGGGGAGGGGAGTTTTGTTAAGTGTGCTTAGATCAAAACTCCCTTCCCCTATTTTTCACTGGGCAACAGAAGGAAGGAAAAGGAGAACAGGGGACGCAGAGGGAAAGGGGTTAAAGCATAGAAAAAAGAGCAGGGAAAAAAATGAAAAAGAGCCGGCGGATAAAAAAGGGTGAGCAAAAAGGAGAAAAACCCGAAGGGGAGGTAACTTAAGCCCGAAAGTGGGGGAGGGCTTGCGCCCGATTTCAGTTCCAGATTTATGGGTGAAGGGATAAAAGTTGCTGTCTTGAAATAAGCGTAGGCCCACCTCCAGCACGCAAGCGTCGTCGCTGCCTGCTGCTGCTGCTGATGTTGCTGATGATGATGTTACACTGTTGACAACTCGTTTCTTTCGCTTCGTACCAACACCGCAGTTGTAATACTCCGCTTTCGTCGTTATTCCCTGCAACACACAATTTAAACAGATTTAGATATCAACACTACTCAACTCTGCATGAGAATGAAACAAAGAAGTTCAGTACCAGCGGAGTCATGAAACCGGTTATCTTTTTTTTACTTTTGCGGCCTATCTTTCGTCTTAGCAACAGTTACTGTTTCAACTGGCTTTGCTTACGGTTACAAATTCGACCAACTGTTAAGTAGCATTTCCACTACGGCTGCGCCGCGTTGCGTTGCACGAAACCTAGCTATCGCGTTGGTTGATGCGATATGAAACGTTTAAACGCGATATCTATATCTCTCTATCGCTCAAACGCAACGCAACGCACAGCCGTATAGTGGAAATAAACCTTTATAAAATCAGTCGTACGGTCAAAAAATGTTAGTGGACAGCAGCGATCTGAGAGATAAGCCTATCTCAGACAACCTACCCTCTGCACTGAAACAGTATTTAAAACATTTTTGTTTTGTTTGCTGTTTACTAACTTTGTGAGTGATGCTACAGCAAATTGGAGACTTTTGGCCCTCTGCGTTATATAAATTTATTGTGCATTTGCAAAAATATCACTACTAAACGCACTCCACGAATCTTCATCTCGAATTACCTGGTGCAGAACGACTGATAGCTGATATTTTTCCGGAATTGGATAAGAGCAGTATTCTTGTGTAATCTTGATCTCCTCAAAGAATCCTTCATTGTCATTCGAGTCGGAATGATTGACAGCTCGCAGGAGTGGAGCCAGATTTGCCTCATTGATCGTCACGTGAACCGTGAACCCAGAACCTATAACAGAAACAACCCGACAACCAAAGTAGTATATAGTATATTTGATTTCGCGTAAAAGTACACTTTTACACAATAAAGGGTTAAAACCGGAACTTTTATCCCATTCGTTTATTATTTACTACTAACGAATGCTACTAAAGGCGCGTACAGAGCGACGTAACTGAACTGAACTGAACTGACATGGGTTTAGTTTATGACGAACTGACCAATGGGCAAGCAGTAATGCATTATAGTAGGCACCTTCTAGCGATGTCGGCGACTACGTGACTACGCTCACGTACGCATCAGCCAATGACCAATGAGCTCGCTCTGCAGTATCCGTGGTTGCGGGAGTCACAGAGCTTACAAAGGGTCGCATATATACGACTTAATCTACGTACACTTATGACACGAGACTAAAAAATGGCAACAGGATAATGTAAAATCCTGCTGAAAGCATAACGATTAATAATGTTAACATTACTAAATTGACTTATTTGTAATTTCCGGACAACATAATGATTTACATTTAAATCCGACACTAACAAAAACTAGTCTATTTGCTTATGCACAGACAAAACACAGAAAGTAGCAATTTCCGAACGAATTAGTTAACAAAAGTGTGAATTGACAACTGGAGTGAACTATACCTCGGTTGAGAGGCAAAATCTGTTTCACGGGAGACATGCTTCCGTCCTGCTGGAGAACATACTCGGACAGTACCTGCTGGACCTTGCGACGATCTTCATAGATGAGATTAGGCGACAACACCGGATCCGGCAGAGATTTGATAGCTAAACACACACAGATCGAAACGTACGACTTTGTGTTTGTCAGGCTTTTCACTTTTCACACAGGAAAGCCCAGCTGTCGCTAAGGAAAACGCGCTACAGGCTACTCGTGTTGCAGTATTGACCTTGAAAGTCATCAAAGGTCGATGATTTTCATTCCATCTGAAAGGGAGTATGCGATTTCCTATTAGTGATCAATATCAACCAAGGCCCTATATCTCACCATTTCCAAGATACAGTCAGTTTTAGCTTAAAACTTTCCATTGAAACTTGCAGCCAGACCGCTGCAGACGGTTACTACTGACAACCTATAGAGTATAGAAAGTCGCCAGCGCTCTATCCGACGGTATCATCGACAAACCCTTGCGACTTATCGTTTAGCCACAATACATCTGTGACAGACAACAGACAAAAAGACGGAAGAACGAACGACAACCATGCTAAAGACGTTTACAGCATAGCTGCAGCGCGTCAAAGTCAGATGCCATGGGGACCCACTTTCACAAATCCAGCAAATGACCGCGCAAAATTGTCATGCAACAGCGAGTCTGATTTCATGCTGATTACGTTAGCGCTCCAAAACGTTTCCATTTAATGCTCTGTGACGTCATAAATTACTACGACGTCACATCTGCAGCAGACTCAAATGAGTCAGTACAGAATGTACGTTTCACTGATATAGAGATTGTAGAAAATATTGTTGTATAATATGTGGAGGCCGAAAACTTTTGGGATGATCCTCGTGTACACATAATTATTATTTGCGTATTAATTAGCTCGTGCTTTAATGTACGTTCAGTCTTTATTCTGTCGCCTGTTTTAAAGACCTAATGTTCAGGTCAACTCAGCCTCCTACCCTTAGGGAAACGGAAAATAAATAGTATTGCTTACGGAATGAAGGCCTTAAGCTATAATGGCCGACTGGGGCGGTGGTATGTCTGCTAGCTGCAAATACAATACAATACAATGCAATACAGTTTCGAGTAAAAAATGGCAATGGCACCGAAGTCAAAAATGCAAACCGCGGGTCCAACTGTTTACTGATGCGGGCAACGGATAGCCGCATTGTGCGCTGCAGTATATCATTAGATTATGCCAATCAGACCGGTGACAAGAGTTTGGCTGTAAAAAAGAACAATTTTTGACAGCAAATTTAGGCAAATTTAACTCATTGCTGTTTGGCATTTTTCTCATTTTGAAATGAAAAAAATGTCAAACAGCAGTGAATTAAATTCGCCTAAATTTGCTGTCAAAAATTATTCTTTTTTTCTACAGAACTGTATGAAGTAACGTCGTCAATGCCATTGGGCAATATTCTCAGTTCATAAGACAACCCTTGTACATTGTAAAACATTCGATGAGATTGCATCGTGTCTCAACGACTGCGTCTGCAAAGTTTTACGAGACAGAATTCATCAAGATTCCTGCCCAAAACAAGACATTAACAGACCAAGAGCCAAGACTAACGCATAGATTCTATGACGAAAGTAATAACTAGCGACATTTTATTAAGCGCTAGCTTTACGGCTATTACTATGAATGTTACTGAACGAAACCTTCACAACACGGCGCAGCCAGCATAAATAAGCGTTATGTTGGCTTAGGTGTGATTTCCATGCATCTAACGCAACGCAACGACGAACGCAGCTGACGGAACGGACGCACCGACTCCGCGCTTGTATCCTTGCGTTTTGGCCGTTACGTCGGCTGCGTTTGTTGCGTACTTTTCTAGCGTTCTTTTCATCTGTTACGTAATTTCTTGCGTGCTCTGTGTCGGATGGAACCACGCTTTATGTGTTGGTGGCGTGGCGGTGGCGGTAACGCGTTTTGTCCGATCAACAAAGTTGCTCTACACCGGGCCGGGTTAGTACTTGGATGAGTGTCTACCTGCGGGCAGGTAAAACATCTCAATATGTAACCAGCCGCCTAGGTCAACTCGGCCTTCCATCCCTCCGTGGTAAGCAAATTGAGTACCAACCTATCTAGCTAGGATTAAAGCGGAGCGCGCCCACCTGTGTCGAGCAGCAGGCAATAAGTAACTATGCGCAAGCTGCGCCCGTGTGTGATCCCATACGGCAGGTGACGCTCCGTAGCTTTGAGATGGGTTTCCTATACACCACCTTTGACGTTTTAGCCTTTTATACTGCGACAGTCCATGGCTGGACACAGTGCGACAAACAGACGGGCCGACAAATAGAGGCCAAACTGCTGTTGTTTGAATATAGGCCTCGGACTCGGTGAGAATTGGTCAAACGAAAACTCTTGACTGACGATAAATGTGGTTACTGCGTGCGCCGCATGCGTTCAACATTGCACAGCCAATATTCTCTCCATTCTCCAGCCACGGTCCAAGTGACTTCTATCCCACCAAATCTGGAATCGAAATCAGGCGCAAGTTCCCCTCCCCCATTTTCGGGCTCAAGTCCTTTCCCTTTCAGGCTCCTTTTCCCTGTCTCTCCCATCCACTCCTTTTCCCTTCCTACTTTTCTTCCTATTCCCCTCCCTGTGCTTTATCCCTCTTTCCCTTTGCGCTCCCTCCTTCTCTTTTCGTTGCCCAGAGAGAAATAGGGTAGGGGAAGTTTTGTTAAAAGCGTAGACTGCCCAGTGAAAAATGGAGAGAAAAGTTTTGATCTACACCCCTAACAAACTACTCGAGCTTCTCACCCCTATTTTTCACTAGGCGCAAGCTGCGCCCATCAGCTATAGGCATAGGTCCATCTTATTCCACTTCTACCAGTAGGCCTACAGCGTGTCGCTCATTGACGGGATGGCGTCACGAACTAGCCATTAATCTTGCAACACCATCGTCTGATCGCCTTAATACCGTCTCCGCGACCTCCGTACGTTTTCAACCGGCTATAAAATAACAGCTCGATGACTCGATTGCATGCATGTCGAACAAGAACAAGAATCCCAGCTGTTGCTAGAATAGCCGACTGTACTGGTTGTCAGTGACCTTCAAGGTTACCCAAGATCGATGATCTTCATCTCATCTGCAAGGGCGTATGCGATTTCCTATCAGTGATCAATAGCAACTCTCCGAAATACGGCTTGAAACTTTCCATTATAAACTGCGGCCAAACCAACTTACCATTTAGCCACAATACATCTGGACAAACAGACGGACAGACGACAACTCATACCAATAGTTCGACCGTTACTTAAGTACAGTCGGCTAAAAATAATCAGTTCGTATATAGGATGGCCCACAAAAATAAGCTATTGTACTTTGCCCGAATCTTCGCAAAATATTGACCAAATTTCACAATAATTTTACCAGCAGACTCCAAAAAAAATTTGCTATTCAGTGGCATGCACACCACACCTACTATGTCGCTACTGGGCCACCCTGTATATAGACTGCCATACTGCGTAAAATATCAGCGATGCCGCACTTTATTCCGTCGTCGATGCGTTGAATTTTGACTGTCTATAGGTTTCCCTGAGAATAATTCGTTTTATCAAAGAGAACTACCTATAATCGTCCACCTGAATCCGATCTTGCACATCTGGTTCAATCTGAACTTAAGGCAATCCTTACGAGTTTATACAACTCTGCGATAAATAGCAACACAATATTCGTTGCATTTATTCACAAGATACTGTTCAAACGGAGTCAGTCCAATGTATTTCGATAGCTTACTGTATATGACCGTATAAATTACAGCTGTCAAATAAAGGCGTTAATTTAACGCGTTAACAAATTAATGCGCTTCAAAAAATTAACGCACATGCGTAAATTCATTAAATTCTGTTAAGCAGGAGTTCCAGTTTTCCATTAAACCGCAGTTATTTTTCTTATTTTAAAAAATGGTTAGGAAATATTGCACAACTTCGATCATCTTAGAAAAAAAGTCTTGAGAAAAAGTCTCATGAAACGCTTCGAGAAGAATGCACATTCTGAAAACATCTTTCAGACAACATCTTAAAAATATTTAGATAATGTTTTATGAAAATTTTAGAAACTCGAGCAGATTTTAGGAACAACCTAACAAAAATTCTTGAAAATGTTTCGAGAATGAAGATCGACCCAGATGAGTATAAAGTTCGTTGTCTTACCGTCACATTTTCTCTCCATCGTGCCGATACACGGCGTCAGTTCGAACTGTTTACTGCCACACTTGCTGCTGCACGCTGTAAAGTAACACAACAGTAAGTTATACACAGCAAGTAGGCAAAGTAAATATAGTAACAAAGTCATTCCCAAGGCACTAGACCCACAGGGCGGCGCTGATCTCCGTTTCCATAGCCAGGCACCAGTTTACACTGCAAGGTGACCAATGACGTTATATCCGTTTACCAGAGAGCACAGAGCTTTATTAAGACGAATGACGGAATGACGTACGCAGCTATGCCACAAAGTGTCTCTAGTGTATGACAAACTCGCACCGACCAACGTCGTGACGTCATCTGTGACGTCACTCAGTGACGTCATCACGCCGCCTAGCGACCAGGCTCGGTATCCACTCTTTGCGATGTTTACTGCAAAATTTTACTAGCCTTACATGTATCCCGCAATACCATTATAGGCCTATATGTCACTTGTCGTGCTTTTTACCGTCCGCGATATTGTTTGCAGCTGATTTTTTGTCTGTTTGTCTGTTGACACGATAAATTATCAAACACTGCCCTTAGCTTGACGAATTTTTGCATGCACACGTATCTCGACAACCACAAGAATCCTGTTGAATTTCAAGGTCACGAATAATAAATCAAAGGTCAAAGTCACAGAAGCGGATTTTCGGATACTTCGGTATTGCGAGATATAAGACCATGCAGGCCGACAGAGAAATGTTTTTGGTAACCGTGTTTTATCGATCGGCCGACCGAGCGAGCGCGAGACGACAGAGAAAGCGAAAAGATTATGAAATACCGCAGAGAGGGTAATAAACGATGTCAGCTACAAAAACACAGCACATAAGTAGTGTTGGGCGATACCGGCGATACCTCGATAAGTATCGTGAGTACCAACGTTTCGATACCGGTATCGAAGAGGTCTCAATATCGCGGTGCCACGATACCGCCAAGTATCGCGAGATGAAAATACCTGTGACGATACAATGGAGTTTGAGTTACTCTAACGTTGACATGAGAAAACGAAGTCACAGTAGCCAAGGCCTACAGCAAGTCTTTGTAAAATACTTTGTGTTTGCACACGAGTGTTCTGTTAAAACGGTGCATCTCTAGTTTCTGGTTGACGTGTGACCTCATTCTTGCATGACTCCGCTACGGGAATATTTCTGCGACTGTAGCCTAACTCTTGAACAGTAAGTGCAATGAATACGCGACCCAAAAAACGAGACCTGAAAACGCGTCATCAGATAGCAATGAATTGACTGACGTTTCATATCACCGATATGCACTTCCGGTATCGCCCGCAAATATCGCGATACTCGATACCTGAGACGGTATTGTTATCGTGGTGGCTCCTATTTCAGGCATCGCACAACATCACCGGCACAAGTCGCCTCCAAGCACGACCCACCGATAAACACATCGCTACTGGACAGTAATTCGCCAGCGCTAAACGACGGATGGGACCGGAGCGGCCGGCTGTCGTTTCGGACCATAGTGACAATGCCCGCATCGGTGCCAGAAAACGTCACAGGCATACTAAAGAGTAATTCTGCGATAACACGAACTTCGACTGACTTAGGCCACAGAACGGATAAAAAGATCGCAAAAATGTTTTGTGAATGTTTGGCGCTTTATTTAACGCCTAGCCGCGTCCGTCCGAAACATTTACAAAATGTTTCACGATAAAGCATTCTGCGAGTGCTCATTTGCGCGTAACTGCGGCTATACGCAATACGTTTGCTCCGCACAAAATGGATTTTCTCTTGGGCCTAGAACACCGTAATCTATAACGCTACGCTATAGTGCAGAAGCGTGTTACAGCAATAAGCTCATGAGAATCGGAAGTCGCTATTGATTGTCTCTGTAGATTGTAATTCTGTCAAAGATCTAAATGAATTTGGTGAATTTGATGACTTGGTCGCAGGCAAAGTCGTAACTGCAGCAGCATGATTAATACCCCGTTTACATGATCGAGCAAACATCGAGCTGGCTCGTCCAGCTAACATATAGCCAGTTCGTCGAGCCAGCTTATCATGTAAACGAGGTATAAGGCTACTGCCACCATGGCCGTTATCGCACGAAAAACGTTCATTATAGCAAGAAGACTGGAAGACGCCGTGGACCGCATACATGCCGCGAAATTACGTCGCTATGAAACCGGCTATGTAAGACGACTATACTCTGTAGCGCAGTAAAATAAATTTCGTTCGTAATGCAACATTTGGGCTACAAGAAAATTGATTTTAGAGAAATTTCAAGGCAAAATTAAAATTTTAAACACTCATAACCTCGACCATCTGTCGGATATCTGCTACTGTCTGTCAGAATTCTGCTGAAACTTGAAACATCGCAATTTCTTGCTCCCTTCCCCTACTTTTTAACTTGCGACGCCGCTGCTTTAACTTATATCAGCCGGACGAAATTCCGCAAAGTTTCGGAAAATGTTTCGAATCTTATCATGCGATTTATTCCATCCTGCAGTGCATTACGACGACATATCATGTCCCGCAATTTCTAGTCTCGCATTTTCAGTCGGCATATTACTGCATCTTCGCTTGCCATGCGACATTTTATCATTTTCCCTTAGAAATTTTTCCGTCAGGGCCTGCAGCTGCATCAGCAACGATGCGGTACGATACAATACAAATTCGCATTCGAAAACTGACAGACAAGCTGTTAGTTTAATTTTGCAAAAACTAAAAATACTGAAATGTTTTGAATAAACATGAAATGACAAATAAGCTACTACAAAGTACACTTATATAATAACGTAAAACTTAAAAAAATGCGGAAACTCAGTGAAATAAAAAAGTAAAAAAGTAACGAAGACTAAAACTGGAAAAACAACTAAAATTAGGGGGAAAAATAAAGACATTCAGCAAGCCCGGATAACCGTGTAGTGTAAATGACGCTCCATCGGTTAGAAAATCGTGCGGAGTATAGGCCTAAGGCCTAAATGTGCAAGCGTAGCTTACTAGGGCGCTATATGGCGGTCAATTCCACCGGGAAATGCACGAACGAGACGATCGAAAAGCGGCGCCACAGCGTATAGCACGCTACGCCACTCCACATCCACTATTAACGCACTTCGTCGAAACATCGTACAGCAATACGATGTGTTAGACGAATGAACGCTAACAAAAATACCGCTTGCTTGCTTGATCGGTGGTGGATTTAGATTCAGCGAAAAGGGAAACGGGCGATAAATATCATTCCATCTCTTTGCCTCCCCTTTCCCTTTCTTCCGTCCTTCCCTTCTTTTAGAAGTAAATCAATCAAACAATCAATAGGTAATTTTTCGTGGCGCCGTTTAAACGGAGTTCTCTGAGGCGAGTGGCGACTGTTTACGTAAACCCCTTTCAGTCTAGCTACGAGGTCTGCAGGGGGCAAACAACATTCCCTTCCCTTTCCCTTTTTCCCCATTTTTTCTCCATCCCTTCCCTTAAAAGTAGCATTCCTTAAATCCAGCTAAAAGCTCTGGAGATGCGCTTTGAGCTCCACCAGACGATCCATAGCCGAAATCAAACTGGGCGCATTTTAGCCCCAAAAGATCACATTTGATGGCGACAATTTTAGTCATTGTCCGGAGATGGGAAATTATTAATCAGCGATTAGCCAGCGCATACGGAATGGTCAGAAGATCCTGGATCCGCCACTCTGCTTGTTGTCCTCTTTCAGTGTCGGCGCCGTAAGCTCCCGCCGGACATGGCGATACATACCGCGTCCATTACAACTGGCGCGCCCGCTGCACACCACATGGTCATCTGAGAATTGCTCAATGCTTTGCTTGCTGGATGCATGCCCTATCCATACGCCCGCCAGACCGACCATCACTGAGACGAATGTGTGCTTGCCTTGCCTGCGCCTAGCTTAATTACACGATCCGCATTTTTTCACCGTCAACGCAAATGCAAATGAAAATGCACGTGAAAAAAAAACAATGTATCGTCGACGTTTGGTTTTACAGAAAAGTCGCAGCGTATAAAACCCAAAGTCGATGGGTTGTTGCAGGATATTATATCTTTATATCTTTTATGTCTTTTTACCGACTCCGACTGTTTTGGCTCTAAAATATGTGAATACGTTTGAAATGAAACTAAAAGAATTGCGACATTCATTCTCAAAGCTTTGTCAGTCGACCGTACTTAATAACGGTCGAGCTATTGGTACGAGTTGTCATCCGTCTGTCCGTCCGTATGTCTGTCAGTCCGTCACGGATGTATTGTGGCTAAGTTTTAGGTCGTAGGCGCAAACTTTCTACACGAATAATTAGCCATGTGCGTTAAACTCGGGCATGCACTATGTCATCCATCTATAGTGCAAGGAAAACATTTTCAAATTAGATGTTCAATGAAAAGGGTAAGAAAAATGTGCGATTTTCAACGAAAAACTGGCCATATCTCAGAAACGGTGAAAGATAGGGCCTTGAAGGTAACTGGCAACCAGTACGGTCGGCTATCCTAGCAACAGCTGGGCTTCTTGTTACATTTTACACGAAGCGCGAATATGTAGGTCATGATATTAGCCCGAACCTTTCAATCAGGCAGAATGCTGCGAGCGAGGTTGATTTCCATTCCTATTACGGCTGGCTTTAGCGCAGCGCAAATATAACGACGTCTACAGATTACACTAGCAACGAGCTGATACATTAACAGTCACTACTTACGTTTGCAGACGGTGTTACGATCAGGCCCACACGCAGCACTGATGTAATAACCTTCCATGCAGGTCTTGAGACATTCTGCAACGAAATCCAGCAAAAGCAACTTCGAACGTGCGCCACGAAAAACGCGAAGTATTCCATACATAAAATAAATGTACAAAACATCAGTTTATACACTTGTTAACAACATCATTTAAGGACTTGCACATCGAAAACAGCAAAAATTACAAAAGGTGATATTGCCCGCATCACATTGACTGTGTGTTTTCGATGTGCAAGTCCTTAAATGTTGCCGTTAACAAGTGTATAAATTGATGTTTTGTACATTTATAGGAAAGAGAAGTCGCCGTTAACACATGGCTTGAACTACCGTTCAGCCTGTGATGAGGTTATATGCAAGGGTAGGCTAATGCTCATAGGCCTACAACAAAATCACCGTGTGCAATACTGCTTAATTTTTACCACATAAATTTTTTTGCTGCCGTTTTAACGTGTTAACGGATGATTTTGCCAGTCAGCTAAAGCAGCTGAAACGATATTTGAAATATATGAATTTGGAAAACATGAAATCGTAGGACGTGATGTAAACAAAAATCTCAACAAAGCTTCAGAAAATAATCAAAAATATGTACAACGCACAATAACAAGACGTTGCAGAAAGTACTTCTTTATTCACATGAAAAATGAATCTTAAACAGCATAACATTATTGCAGATAGCTGTTCAAAAGTAATACATGACATGCCTGTCATCAGTGTCATGGCGAATAAACTTTATCATAAATAATATCAGATGTCGCTCGGCTGGGTAACAACTAATAAGTGTGTAGAATTTTGCGTTAAAATTTCAAGCGGTTACTCAGAAAATGGTGAACGACTTTAGGAGATTACTTTTTTGCTTCACCGTGTAGATTGTAATGAAGCGATATATAAACTGCATCACGACAACTGACAAACCTTTGCAGAGTTTCGGATGTGAGTCTGAGCAGGGCATGACTTCGTATGTGCCGTTCTGACACGGCGTACTGCAAGCTGTCGAGTTGTAATTCAAGAGCCCAGCATCAGCAGATGTGGTCATAGAGCGATCCGCCGTAGCGACGATCATACACAGCAAGCACAGCAATAACCACATCAGCTCCAGCTTCATTAATGACGTAATGAGTGACGTCACCGGTGACGTCATTGTATTACTACAGCACCACGATTCGATCGCATGCACCGGCCTTCAACGACGAAACGCCGCGAGTGTTTGTATCAGTTCGAAGTTTTGACAACCGAATGATTTTCTCGACGTGCCTATCGGATCGTTTTTGCGCCCGTAGTTTTGTCTTTCGGTTGTTAGAAGTTTTTTGTCGTTCTTCGCACGGTAAAGTAGCGCGCCCAAAATCGCATCGTTTCGAAATCGTTGCGTCAGAGAAGATCGAAGGCGTGAGGATCGACTGCAGCGAATTATCTATCTTTTTCTGTCTCCCTGTTTGTCCGTATGTACACTGTGTCCGGAAAAAGTACCCCTTAAACATCGTGCAATAAAAATGCCAAATTTGAACGAATCTGAATATGAGCTAAGTGTACGAAATTTTATTCAGATTCGTTCAGATTTGACATTTCTATTGTACGATGTCTATAAGGGGTTACTTTTTTCCGGACATTCGTTCACGCGTTTAGAATCTGTGCCTGCCTATTGAGAACGCGATGAGGACATAAGCGCTGACGACTTGATACAAGAAATTTGACCTAATGCTCACGAGACGCGCAAGCCTATAGCAGTTCCGGTCCAGTAGTTAAGCTGAAAATTGAGGTGTTCACGCTAAGTTAATATACAAATACCAAATTCTCTATCTGGATCTCATAATGATAGTTCCGTGGCGCCACTTTGTGAATGATATAGACTTGTGTCGCAGCCAAAAAATCCATAAACCCCGTATTTTGCCCTTTAAAGTCATTCAAGGCCACTGAATTCGGCGCCAATCGAGAGCCAGTGTACGACTTCCTATTAGTGCTTAATAGTAACCTAGGCCCTATCTCGCACCGTTACTGAGATACAGCGACTTATTGACCAAAAATCGCAAATTTTACTTACCCCCTCTTATTTAGCGCCTTTGTTCGGGGTGACCCCATTCGAATTTATGGAAAAGCTTTACGGTTCCTGAAATTAGAGTCTTCCAGCTTGCACCGCTTATGGCTGATCCACCTGTGTGACAGACAGACAGGCAGACGGACAGACGGGCAGACAGACAGAATTGCGATGGCTAAAACGCGCTGAAAGCAGTAGCTGCTTTCGCGCGTAAAAAGCACGACCGTGACGACCGGTTATACAGTTTCTAATACACAGAAGGTTACGCCGGCGTACTTAACCAGTACATTGATAAAACTGGCACCGGGCGAAAACTACTGAACGGCAACTACGGAGAATGCAGCGAATACAACGGCGAGATGTACGCACGCAGTTGTCTCGTCCACTACTATAGTGCTGCTGCTGCTGCTGTTGCAGAGGTCTGGTGGACTAACGCGGGCTACCATAAAGAGTACGCCGTGACGTCGGTACCACCTTTCTCGGGTGATTTGTCAGAAGAACCTCCAACGACGGGTTCGCGTCACCAAAAATGTCTAGTCGCGTTCACTCATTTCCAAAACATCCCAGGAACCAGTGTTCCAGAGTGTGCTGCTGCTGCTGTAGTCTGTTAGATGTAATTTGGTGCGACTGCGCTGCCCATAGCTGGTGGTGACGCGCGCATACACTTGCAATGCAGTGGTCTAGTCACAGACAACATGAAGCCACGAAGACGAGTTGTATAAAGTGCTATAAAAGCCGTTATTTTTAAAATGCAATAATGCCTAGTCACTCATCAGAATTCCACAAGTATGCAGAAAAACGCCACCTCTTTCGACCTCGTTTTCTGTTGAACTTAGAACGAGCAGAAGGCCTTGTCCTTGTCCTGGTCCTTGGCAGTCAAGTGATTGTTAACATCACTGTGGTCTAGTCGCAGTTTAGTCGTTTTCCACGCTTGTGAATTTGGTCCTGCGTTTTCCATTATTGCGTTTTCAGCGTCCCCTTGCGGTCTAGTCGCAGACAGCCGAGCCCGCAGCTGGCAGTGCAGTCGTCCATTGACCGGTGGTGTCGGACGGTCGGCAAGCGTGCGTGACCTCCGCGCTCAATGCTTGTAGACTGGAGGACGCCCCTGAGACCGACCGACCGACTGGGTGTCTGTCCAGTCGATTCTATCCCCTTAAATCCAGAATCGAAATCAGAAAGAATCGGCCGCAATTTCCCCCCCACTTTTGGGCTCAAGTCCACCCCTCCCCTCC
>Ga0056128_1006933_pt1 | contig 14290 bp, 7 predicted proteins | sample WorMetLIZISLAND2_FD_71113 | JGI IMG/M metagenome (GOLD analysis project Ga0056128, IMG submission 71113) | Marine gutless worms symbiont microbial communities from Max Planck institute for Marine Microbiology, Germany - Olavius geniculatus... ... | reverse complement strand
GGACGCGTCCCCCCCAAAAATTTTGGTTGGGGGGACGCAAATGCAAGCATCCCCCCAACAATTGCCACTTTTAGCCATGTCGTCCCCCCCACTGTCTAGAAGAAATCGCCGCCACTGCTGCGGACACGCGCGTATCCGTATTTAAACCTGCATGTACCACTGCGTATCTGCGGCGGATACGCAGTGCTGTGCAGATACGCCGCAGATACGCCGTGGATCCGCTCTCGTCTTCGCCTAGCATTCACACTACGCGTGTAGTATGCGCGGACTTCGTGCGTAGTGTGAATGCCGCTTAATAGCCGGCATTGCTGTTTGTGCTGTTAGTGCAATGACGTCATTGCTATTATGAATCATCACGTACGCAGAATGACGGAACGACGGAAACACGGACAGAACGACCAATCTTTTAATCTCCTCCAATGTTCATTACGTTCACCTTGGCGGAGATGACGATACCGAAGGAATTTGAACGGGTATGCGTTAATTTTTTTAACGCGCGTTAATTTATTAACGCATTAACGCGTTAATTAACACGTCAACTGTGACAGCTCTAAACACAATATAATAAAGCAGATAAAAAGAACAGCAAAGTCATCATGTAACGTTAAGCATCTATTTATAGGATAACCACTATAGTGCAAAACTGCATCCATGGATCAAAAATAATACATATCCATGGAAATCCAGCTCAACAAACTTTGCACGGAAAAGAAATTATATCTAACTACTGTCAACATGAAAACAGAAAAGGTTTTCTCAACAAACATAAAAGCTTTTCTTGTAACATATTAGAATTAACCAATGTATTATAACTTTCTTCTCAGTGGGATATTTTACACATGTACGATGACATATATAATTGGTGCAAGTCCTGCAGTGAAAAACTACAGCATAAATATTCTAATGTCATGTCTCAGCTAATGTGTGAAGCAAATTATATGAGGCATGAAAAACTTCTGTGCATCTGCATCTGGCTGCAGTGTGGCAAAAAAGTAGAGATGGGGGAATTTTAGTTTTATTTCGTGACAACAGCTCATAAAAACAGTATTTTGAACACACCAAAAAGTACCCAAGAAAGAAAAGTTACTGCCACACAAAAACTGTTTTGTTTTTGTACAACTTTGAAACCAAACAAAATTTACAGCAATATTTTGATGTGTCCAATAAAAATTTTAGGTACAAAGGTTGTATAGGGATGGACAAATGGAGGCACAGAAATTTTGTATGCCTCACTCATATAGCATATACCATCAGATAGAGGATACAAGTCAAGTCACAAAACTACACAGTTTTCTCATTCGACGTAATTTATTGGTAGCCCATATAACAAACTAATGCACACAAAATACCCAATTTTCCAGAAAAAAATACCCCAGTTTTCTCGTGACTCACTGGCCATTGGTGCCTGCATATTGTACATGACTATTCAACAACACAGTGCTCAAATAGTGGTCACTGTACCACAGATTCAGTATTATCATTAGCCCATGATGCGTGGTACAGTGTTGGGGTACATAAACACAGGCCCATAGCCAAAAGGGGGACGCAATGGATTTCATCAAACCTCCTTCCACCCCATCAACTGGAACAAGAAAACGTTTGCATGAAGATAACCAAAAATGTCACCAAGAGATGCAATTTTCAAACTCAAAATGCATTTCTGGTTGGGGTTTTGCCCACTGGAGAGGTTAAAGTGCTCCTAGCTGGACCTGACGACCAAAGAGTGGAGCCAAAGCCCCCTTTGGAAACAACAGAGCACTACTAAACGCAACAAACAATAATCAGTGTCGTTATCAACAAAAAAAAATATCAATATCCTTCCTTATCATAACATTGCTTCCATCGTGGAATGTAACTCTACAAAACAGTAACAGAAACTAGAGAATATCATTTTTACACCGCTACACATCTCTTTGGAAACAGTTCGGTAAGCTATACAAGCAGCCAAAGCAAAACCAGCAATAAATAAATGCAAAGAAAAAACACTTCGGATGCATTCCAAGTCAGAAACGACGAGACAAATGGCTATTCCATGAAATGTGTTCACCAGCATGCAATGACATTAAATGTCAGCAACAGTTATCAACGAACTGTAAATGTGAAAATGAATGCATAGGCACCAACTTCACAGTCACATCCCCAGAGTCAAAAAGTTTACAGGGTTAGTGAAACCAACTTTTGTCCAATATTATGCAAGAACATACAGTGTGCTAAAGACTGTAATTGTGCAAACGAAATTCTTAAACTGCCACAATGCTTATATCACATGGTTAAAAGCAGACCTAACAGTATTGTCGAGAAAAGTGCAATTTTTACCTAAAATACAACAAAAATCACGGATGTTGGGCACTGCCTCGAACCAGTGGTGAACTTGAGTGCTCCTCAAAAAACCTCTCAGTTGACTTGAAAGGCCTAGTAACAGGAAAAAAATGGTGGGGAGAAAGGAAGAACACAGGGGGGGCACATACAAATTTGTAAATGTTGGCCGGTGAGTGAGTAAGTAGGGTTTAACGTCCCACCCGACACAGTATAGGTCATTTCGGGGATGGCCTTTCCAGGCGGAATGCACACAAACACATAATAATGGAACAGTTTAACCTTTACAGAAACACAAAACACAAGATACAAAAAACAAGCTAAACCTGAAATTGTAAGAACTCCATTATACACATGAATATGTAATTAACATAATGGTAGTTCTAATAATCTTCCCTGTTATCCTCCAGACAGACATCAATGTGATAATGCTGTCTATTGGAGGACAGGGGGCAATGTTGGTTGGTGCCGATGCATGAATGATAACTGACATAACATATGATGAAATATATATATATTCTATCACTTAATCTTATTACCTTACACTCACTTGAATTGCTTCGTGCGAAACATGTATTCAATCAAACTAAATGTGTCTGACTCCACCCACATTGCCATATTAAGAGTTTTTTTAGACGTTAATCATGTTATGAGAACAGCAGCATATCAATATTTTCAAAGCAAACACAAACAGTATTTGGCACTAGTTATTCAGACAACAGTGGCAGAACTAATGTACAAGTGTTTTATACAACAGAAGATGTGCTGAAAGTGAAACTAGTGCACCAAATACTGTAGAGTTTTATATGTTTTCTCCAAATTATGAAATGTCGTATGATGGAGTGTAGCAGACAAACGTTACATTACAACTACTACACTCACAGAAAGTTGCGCAAAATGTTAACTAGATACAACAAAAAACAGCAATATATGTACAATTTAACCATTCACCCGACATAATTATTCTAACAGACAAAATGCACCACGTAATAACGAAACTACAGCAACAAATATTCACACACGTACAACCTACAGACTTCAGGGTGGTCCAAAAACAGTAAGCTATGGTCCTGACACACTTGATTTAGTGTGCGAGACAAAGAAAAGCAATGTTGGCACGATAAGACCACTCTCTAGCACTTTGAAATTTTCCTGTCACTTCATGGTATAATTGGTATATCAACAATACTAACAGTGTAAGTAACGTATAGCGACAAAAGTACTGTAACACGCACCATAAATTGCATCAACTAAAGCAGCATACTGCTGTTATGTTGCTGGCATTATCCATAGGTAACAAAGTTAACAATACATTATTTTTCTGGCAAAATTTCCCTCAAAAATTCCGTGACACATCCATGACTTTTGGACAATTCCACAATTCCAGAAATGCGATCATCTTACAATGTGTTTCTTAGCAACAAGTAGGGCTTATGATTCACAAAACTACTGCTGTGTCAATTCGGCTTACCGGTATGTTTTCGGAACACCCTGTGTATATTACAGCTTTACTTTACACCACCTTAACACAGTCGAACAACAAAATGTACCTGAAATTGTTGTGTAAAACTGAGAGAAATACAAAACTGTGGAGATAATTTAAAGCAATAGAGCAACTCGTGTGAGTGAAATGGAATTAATTCGCGCAGTCCAACTGAGCACAGGCTGGCTGTAGGGGCAGCTCGATAATCCAAAGGCTTGATAGTACAAAGGTTTGATGGTTGGAAATTTTTAAGGTTCTTTCCTATGCACTTCTACATAGACTGACTCAATCTCCACACTTCTTCTCAATTCTCAGCTGTGCCTTAAGGTGCAGTTAAGGTTAGGGTTAGTGAAAATGCACTTTCAAACTATCGAACCTTCGAATTATAGACACACAACTGCTTGCTGTAAGAGAAAAGGAGTGTTGTAGTCTAAAGTCAAGATGTCTTACTTATGATCAAAATTTACCGAGCGAGAGAGAGACAAAGAGACATAGAAAGACACCAGTACACAAGACTTGAAGTGGGATGGTATGGGCTGGTATGGCATAACAGCACATCCTTGACAACCTAGAAAGCACGCCGCAAATTCTTTCACGAGACAAGTACAGACTAATACAGCGAGTGCACAACCACGCTGCGACAGATTCTACACCCACACTTCATGTTTTTGGTGAGGGCCAAATGAGGGGGTAATAAACTGCAAAAGATCCGGCAAGATTGCTTCCAGAAACATAAGAAGAGTTTTGACCTATCCTGTGAAGCTATTCAGTTTAGAAACGGACAGACAAAGCAAATGTGAGGGTAAAGCTGCTAACTATGGTTCACATGGAGAGTGATCATGTCACCATCGTGTATTTGTGTTTATCGGTGTGTCTGCCTGAGCCCAAGGTCTATCTGCATTTCTGTCAATGAGGAATGTTTGCTTGACATAAGAAAACAAACGACAGAGGAAAATAAGCAAAAACCAAGAAAAAAAATGAATGTGGAATAATGCTTCAAAAGCTGGTCTTATGCTATTTCACTTCAACTAGTAAGCCATACTTGGCTGATGAACTCAAATCTCTCTAATCATCAACGCAATGGATTGTTGGCAACAGCTAAACAAACTGTAAAGAGACAATGTTAGCATTGACATGAAATGACTAAGGGTCAGTTTCTGATTCTTAGCCAGTAAGTCAAGCCAGCTCATTAATATTCATGGTGTCTGGGCCTGCCCTCAGCGACATCCACATAATCACTGTTGTCAAATAAATTAATGTAAACTGGTAACTGGCTAACAAAACAATCAGCCAAAATAAGAAACTGGCCCTAAATGACTTTCATTTGACACGTGACAACAAATATTTACATGGTCGAATAGCTGCAGTGAAAGAGTTGCATGGTGAACGAAACTGGTCGAAAATTTTCTCAGTTACACTTCCGACCTGAAATTAAAAAATCTACCAAAAAAGAGAACCGCAACATGGCACAATGCAGAGACAAAAACATGGATCTCAAAGACATGAAAGACTTGAAAGAGACTACACCATCTACAGCTCGACTCGCTTTCTAATTTGTGCCAACATTACACCAGTGACACACTGGCAGATTTTAACACGGAAACAAGAGCATCGAAAAATCCACCACCAACACTTTATTTGATCAGGCCTTTGTACAAGCCACCAGAAAAAAATAAGCCAATGTGGTGAAGGATGTAAATAAACTAATGGTATATACATTTTTATTGCCATTTTTGTACCACTGGTCTATAGATGCCATCAACACATCAAAAATATGTAACAATACGTGCACAATTGACTCGTGGCTGTACTAAAACCAGGTATTTTTCAACAACGAACACAGGTCTAGAAAAGCCTAACATGTGAATATCAGCAGTGAGATATATGGTGAAGGGATCAACTAGCTGCAATACAGCTTCCAGACATTAAATAAATAAAAAATACAAAATAACAAAAATTCACAAAACATTCTCTAATATCTCACAACCGTCAATCAATCTTCTACAACAGAAACTTGATAACACTTCAGTGTATTTTCATTATTCCACCTACATTCTACCTTGGTGGCTGCTGACATTTTTGGAATTTTTTTCAGACTCTTTAAATAAGAATCTTTAAAGTGTCACATCACCGTTAAACAGACAGCTATATGCAACCGGTTCATCATGGCATAATGCCAGCATCAACATCATATTGCAGCACTTAGGCTATTACTGTAACAACAAATAGCAGAACTTAACATAACTACAGGGTAGACCATAAACGGGGCCACTCTGTTTTACGACTTCTTTTTTGGCTTTATTTTCCAAAGTTAATTCAAATAAATACAAGAAAATGTTAAAAATAAAATGAGTGATTTGTGCCAAATTTGGTGGTAATATGATCAATATTATAAAGTTCCAAGATGTAAAGCAGAGTGGCTTCACTTTTTTGGCCTACCCAATATATGATGGGAACAAGCCAGATGGCTGTGCCATACTACAGCAATGAAATGGTTAACACCTGCCACAAACAGAACTGTTGATACATAACTGACAAGAAGAGATGCAAAAGAAAGTTAACGGAGGTGTCAGAAAAGCAGGTCGGAGCTGGCGTTCTTGGACCAGCTGCTGGTGGATTCGGAAACGGTGGAAGAAGCAGAGGAAGATGGAGATGGTTTTTCTGTCACTGCGGCTGGGACGGATTTTCTCTCCGTGTCTTTCAGGTGCATTCCAAACTGGTAGTCAACCTGGGTTCGTGACTGGTATGATGACAGTGCACCTGTGTTCATAATTACACAAGTAAAATGTGAATAACTGGCCCAGTGCTGACATATTGTACACTTGATCCACTTGACTAGTGACTACACTACACGTAACCCTATTTCTAACCCCAGCACTAAACTTTTGACCTACTGGAGTGTAAATTGGCACAGTTACTTCTGCTGTGGTGATGTTAATGCTAACTGTGGTTTTTCTATGCCTTTCTGTTTTCAAATGATGAGCCAATATGCAGCAGACAGACAAGCAATGGACAAACCTGTCATAACCTATTAAAACCTTCTTAAATGGCAACACAGTAATTCTTCAAGCAAATGTAAACTGTATAAAAATACGCACATCAGATGCCTTGTCACTAACGTACAAACGTTCAGAAAGGCCTGAATATCTCCACTTCATGAGAACACATCTCAGACAGCCTATCATATGGGATCACACAGTGTTACCAACCACCCACTAAATGTAAATGCACCCCCACCTTAAGCCAAGCCAGAAGGCTGATTCACCTAATCTAGAGAGACAGAAGGCTGAGATGACCCAAGTGCTTGACTGTACATCAAGAACAGACCTGCAGCAACAATGCTTGGAGTGACAAGAAGTCCTGACGTATGTATATGATCTCCCTCGTAGTCAACATCTCCCGGCTGAGCAGGTGTCTCCGACATTAGACTCTGCTCCGACGGATACTCAAAGGTCTCTGTCAGCGAGTCGTCAAACAGAATCTGCAGCTGCAACCACAATGCATCACTCTCAACAGTCATCAGTCAACAATAACACCCAACATAATTCACATAAAAAAGTGCAAATTACGCAGACATTTCGGGAGCATGCAAAATGTACTAATTGCATGAAGAGCTAAAACGGTCTAAAATTTTGATATTATTGTAATTTTCCTTGTTACACATGCACAAAGTGAAATATTGATGCCAGGGTATGTGCACGTTGCAAAGCAGATACAGTGGTGGTTTAACAAGCATACTCGATATCATTATTAATCATCATTATTAAGCAAGAACGCAACTAGCCGAATGTAGTGCGTGTCTTGTGCGAACAACTAAAAATTGTGCACTAAACATCAAGAAAAAACCGTAAAACACCGGAAAAGTACAAAATTGCATGCAATATCAAAACATATTCAATTACACAGAAACACTCCAATAACATGGATCATGTCCATTGTCCAAGTAATGTACATTTGGTTGGGTCTTAGTCATCATATTATGACCACGACCAACAATTAGTAGAACTTTAGGGGCCTAATCATCTTCATCATCACTTCATCATAAATTATCACTGAAATACGACTATTGGCACATTTTGCTACAAGCATAGTGAAATCAGCAAGTTTAAACCTGCGATACATGAAGTGTACAGGGTGGGCTAAAAAAACCGGACCTGTTTGAGCGTTATCACTCAGCGATGGTTAGTGGTAGAAAAACCTGTAATACGTCAAAAGTTTCAGAATGCTGCAAAGAATAAACGACAAATTTGCATAGTGAAGCATTTAAATATTCTTTGCCTGATTTACACAAATCTGCCCCACCCCTAATATCATGCTAAATTGGCAGTAACACATAAATTTAAGTTGATTTTCATTCAGCATACAGTGAAATATCAACAACCATTAACACATACATTAAGTTTAGGTGAAATTCGACATAGGCAGTTGCCCAGCTTTTGCATTCATAACCGTTATCAGTTCTTTTAGGCAGCTGATCGATCGCTAAAGTCATTGTGTTCAGGATCAGCTGAGCCCAGCATTCGATTAGCACACGTTTTAGCTGGTCAGTTACTGAAATTTTGTGGCCATGCTATCTGTTGCAATGCCCCCACACTAAACAATTCACAGAATTCAAATCTGGACGTTTTGGCAGTGAGTTTTTTGGGTTCAATGAACTCGGGCACATGGGAGTGCAGGCAAATGCCTAATTTCAGGGGTAATGAAGATTTATCCAAATTAGGCAAAGAATATTTAAATGATTTGCTATGCAAGTTTGGCCCTTTTTGTCTACAACATTCTAAAACTTTTGACATCACACACCTTTCTACGGGTAACCATCACTGAGTTATCAACGCTCAAACAGGTCCGATTTTTTTTGGCCCACCCTGTATTTTACAATTAGCTGTTATAAATCAAAAATTGCAAAAAAATATACAAAAAAATCCAGTAAACTACAAAAATGCTAATTAATGCATAAATTTATACCAATTTTTTCTTATTAGTCTTGGCGAGCAAGGATCGGCCAATGATAACACCAGCACCAGAGAAAACATATTCTTGTGTGTTGACAGCATCATCAGTGACTCCGTCAGCCTGGTCTACATCATCGTCGTATGCAGCAACATCTGTTCTTTCCTTCTTCACAGGCGGAGCAAATTCACCCTTTCGTACGTCATTAAATTTCGTCAGTTCCAGATATTCAGTGCTGGTCTTGGCAGCAACAAGATTTGAAGCGGGACGGATTACAAGTTTTCCTGGTCGTGACGGCGCTGGCTTCTTGACCACAGATGAAGCTGGCTGGCTTTTTATGCTTTCTTTGTTATCAGCAAGCTGAGAAAATAACGATGAACTGTCTATACGGAGAGGTGTGGCAATAGTAGTAGATGTATTCTGTACAGTATTATCAGCAGCATAAGTTTCGGACGATGTCATGGAAACCGATGGAACTGTTTCGTTCTCTTTTTCTTTAACGAATGACTTTGGAAGATGCACAGTGTTCTCACGTGTGCTCAAGTTGGCATGAACTAAGGCCGACTGTGATGGCAAAGTATCACGGACAATATTTACAGTACCAGTACCAGCAGCTGACATGCTACTTGGACCAGAGACATCATTGACAACTGCATAGCTGCTGCTTGTCTTATTACCGTGAGCAGGTTCACTAGCATCATCGGTCTCGATTCTCACATCTGCACTTCTCTGGAAAGATTCCCCATTACTAATGGTGCCATTTGAATGAGACACTTCAGCCGTTAATTTCACTGACCTGTTTAAGTTGTTGTATGATTGGTCAAATGTCTTAGTAGCACTAACTTCCGGTGCATCAATTCGGGCTCTCTTCAACTGATGACTTCTTTCTAATGTGCCAATGTAAGGAAAGCGACTGGATGACTGGTTCAAAATCGATGGAGGAGAAGCAGATGGCTTCTGGGATGCTGAGTGCACTGCCAAACTTTCAAACAGTGACCGAGCATTCGACACAATGTTGGCAAATGGCAATTCATCAGCAATATCTGTGCAGATGGAATTTCTTCTTGCTGCAGCATCATCATCAACAGCAGTATGGTCCAAATGCGCAGCACACTGACCATTAAGTTCATTTGTGGCAGTAACATCCAACTCATCAGCCGAATCACTACCATCAATTTGAGGGTGAAATTCGGTTTCATTCAGCAGATCATCAGCACTGTGATATTTGGTGGCTGGCATACGGGAAGGCTGCTTTGATGAAATGCTTTCCAGATCACGAGATGACTGCCTTCGCAGTCCAGTACCCGAGGACAGCTTAGAATTATCAGCTAGACTGCGAAATCTTGGCTTTGAATGTCTGTTGTTTGCCACCTGGTCATAGCCACTACCAGACAAATGACTGAATTTCATCAGAAGTTTGTGCACAAAACCTCTCCCGTATGCAACTTCCGTTTCCATTTCGCACTCGTTATCATTAGTGAAAACCTCTTCATTAACAGTGGCGTCCGGTGTAATGGGGGTGTGACCGCTGACTGACGACACACTTGACGACTGCTCATTACTACAACCAGAAGTAGTCAGTATCCTTGGTGATGTGCTAGCTCTTGCCGAGCTAGATGACGAAGACTGGTGGCGATTTTTCAGATCCAGACGTAGAATTGGGTTCTGGTGAATCGGCAAGAGACGTTCCTCTACCGGCTGGTCTTCTACGGCGTCGTTAATTTCAATGTCCACAACTGCGGCGTCCGTATCACCACCCAATGGCTCGTACACCAGAGTGCGGACGTGGCCATTGTTAACAGTTGTCGGCGCACTACCGCTAGACTGGTTATCGCCAGTCTGGCCGTGTTTGGCTAGAAACACTGACGAGTTGGCCTGGTTCTGTTTCCTCGCCAGTACATCTCTCTTCCACGCCGGTATTCCAGTGTCAACAACGGCCTGCGGATCGCCACTGGGCGTATGGTTGACATTCGGACCAGACGATTCCTTGTCATGCAGACGTTTCCGCTCCAACAGCGCGATTTTCCACGACGGAATGGACGCGATATCAGCCGACATTTCAGCGTGACAGTTCACCGAATTACCTACCATTCGAGTTACGTCGAAACCTTCCTACACGAACACGAAATCGGAAATAATCATAATAGTCATACATTACGTCACTGGGTGTGGTGCTGGTGGCTGTTGAGGTAAATAAGTAAAGTAAACGTTCACATACCGGTAGTAAAGCTGTTTTTATCCATCGAAAATTCGAAACGCTGTGTTGAGTACAGTAAGATTTGTCCTTATCCTTGATTTTTACCACGGTTTTTGCTTTGATGATTAAGACAGAATGATCTTTTGACTGTTCACTGGCCATCTACGTACGAACACGCTTGGATCGAAAGAATAGCAGTAGTGTTCTAAGTACCGGTAGGCTACTTATCTAGTCTCCTTTGGAGCTGAGACACCACCTCAGTTGGTAAACTGTTCCACAAGGTTACCACACGGAAGGAGAAGTCTCAGAAGAATGTCAACATGGTATGCATATCAATTTGCAGTCAATTCCTCTAAAACAGTGATAGGTCACAGTTGGCATTAAGTTGTTGATTAATCGAATGCATTACTCAGTTACTAGAAAATTGATTTCTTATAAATTTTAGTTTGAGTATCGGATCTGATCAATCATGTCTTGGCATTGTTTCCGTTTTTTGGTATGTGTATTAACTTCGCTTTTTGCTGTCCGTTTGCTATTCTTTTGTTCTACTTCCATGGTGAAATAAATGCATGTATACAAATCTGTTGGATTCAAAGGCTATTTTTAAAATAATAATAATATTGTCTGACGTCAGCCCAACCCGCAGTAAAATGAGTAAATCATTTTTGAATTTGAATTTTCAATTCACTGCAGTCCTCCTGACATGTTGTAAGGCCAAGATCACATCACATCAAACATGATGTGACCGTTGCATGATTACACATGGGCTTCATATTTCCTTATCCAAAATTACTGCAAAATAGCCAACGATTCATAGCATACTTTAATGTCAACGTGTTATGCTGCATTTGGTGCACTTTGACCATAGTAGAGCCAATGTTCAATCCTGAAATTACTGATGCTTAACTGCTACCACTACAATACAATGCACTGAAAAATGGCTTGCACTTATTAAAAATTTTATCACAAAAATTGATGTATGCTATTCTGCTGATGGCACATCACTGCATGCAAAGGAGGCTATTTTAGTAATAATTAATCATGTATAACTGACGAAATAATATCCCACTGGTGAAGATGTTTAATACAGTTTGGCATAAAATGTCACAAAAACTACACAAAAAAACACAAATCAGTTGCTTTGAACTGTGCAATAACACCAGTAAATTACAATAAAACACCCCAATGAACAACATTAATGCTGAGAGCAAAATCAGAATTCAGCATAAGGCTAGATCAAATTTCTATTTACTGCAGTTCCCAGACCAAATTTTTGTTAAAGCCAAGACCCCATGCAGCCCCATGATGTAATCCATGCATGCAACACAGCCTACACAGGGCTCCACATTTTCTTACCCAAACTGCGAAACTGCCTGAAACTTCATATTAAACAATATATCATTAACTTCAAACAGTTTAAGCGACTGTAGGACTTCTATGTTTCAGTGGTAAGAACACAGCATAACGTCACTAACTTCTAAAACTCACTTTCCAAGTTTTCCTTCAAACTTACTTAACTTCATATATAAGTTTTTCCAGCCAATAAAAAATATAATTTAACAAGGCCAATAAAATTAAAAAAAATATTTAGGTTTCTGAGGCCAATAATGTATGACATTCGAGTTTCAAGTCAACAATGCATGTGTGCCAACTTCATATGTGCAATAATCACCACAACAGTCGACGGAAAATGTAACAGAAAACACAGAAACACACATCAAATCAGGCAATCACGCACATTAACTTAGACTGTAGAACAATGGGACATACAAAAAGTTTTCCTTAGAAACATCGGAATGCTTACTTATGCTCTAGAATAATTCACAGGTTCAACAGCAGCAATGCAAACACACAAAGATTAATAATGCTGCTACACAAAAAAACCTCAGCTGATGCAAAATATCTAAGTAACTGCCAGAAATCAAAATTAACATAATAAAACCACAAATCTGAGGCCAATATGATACAATAAAACTCATTCAAATGATCAAAAAGCAAAACACTACAATGCGATTGTAATATATGTGCAAATTCTGTAAACACAAAAAAAATTGTACGGAGAAACACATAAAACAGCACAATAATTCTACACAAACTAAGTGATACAACTACTGTCCAAATAGTGGAATAAGCAAGCCCTATTATTTACAAATTAGACAACAAAGCTGGCAAGGTGAAACAGCAATAATAGAGACAGCTGACTGTACAGAAGTGTTGTAAGATAAGATGGATGCAATCACATTAAATTAAACTTCATTATTGACATAGCATTCTTCACAGTGCATCTACCCAATTATGTTTAATATTTAGCAAGGCCACTAGTATTCCATAGTCACTCCAGTTATTCTTATTCACTGACAGATGTTTGTAGCTAGCTGTAAGTTATCAACAAGGTAAAGTATCAAACTTGTAACTTTCAGGTTTTGGTTTGAATTTCACTGCAAGTCATATGCAAGCAACCCTGAGCAAGTTACTAATCTACACCGTGTCCCAAAATTAGCGACACCCCTAGCTTCAATCACATTTAATTTAGTTTGTCGTTGATGGATTTCAACGAAATATTGTACACTGCACTACCGTAGCATTATTTACTGTCACACTCATTGTGACGTCCGAATCTTACCGTGTATTCAGTGTAACATCATCATGACATCAGAGTTTTTTTACATTAGGGTTACGCTCAATACGTTGTTATTGACAGGACGATCAAGATGTTGTGTATCCGCCTTAGACTAAAAGCTTGCGTCGAGGCCAAAGGTGGCCAGTTATAGCATAAACTTTAAAGACTAGTTCAGCACGATTGTTTCCACAAGTGTTTTACATTTCGAAAAAAATGCCAGGCATTAACGATTTTACGTACGGGTGTCGCTAATTTTAGGACCTAGTGTACTGTGTGCTCAAGCTAACTCAGCTGCCTACCATTAGTGGGATGGAAAATAAGTAATAGCTTACAGGTTGTAAGGTCAAAGACAAGTGCAACTGATTGGGGCAGTGGCATGTCTACATGCTTAACTAAATAAAATGAACATTGTACAAAATTCTGCACAGTTCATTGTGCTAAAAAATGGGGCTGCAATCCATCTATTAACAAGATTTTGGCTGTCATAGCTGATTATAAACAACAAAGCAAAGCAATGCGTGAGGCAACATTCTAACACAATGACGTTATAAACACAAACAATACAATACACCTTGAGATCGTGTCACATAAATGTTGCACACCTCAACCAGGTACTTACAATACCGTAATAATAAGTGCCTTACAATCTGAACTAGAAATTTGGGGCAAAGCCCAACGTGAGTCCGCCCGGCGCCCTAAGTCCAACTGGGGGAAATTAGGCGGG
>Ga0056128_1006932_pt1 | contig 14290 bp, 8 predicted proteins | sample WorMetLIZISLAND2_FD_71113 | JGI IMG/M metagenome (GOLD analysis project Ga0056128, IMG submission 71113) | Marine gutless worms symbiont microbial communities from Max Planck institute for Marine Microbiology, Germany - Olavius geniculatus... ... | reverse complement strand
CTCCCTCCCCCCCCGAGGCAACAGTATGAGTTAGTGAGTGAGTAGTGTTTAACGTCCTGCCCGACGCAGTACAGGTCATTTCGGGGACAGCCTTTACAGGCAAAATTGCACATTCACATAATAACAAAACAAAAAGTTTAACCTTTACAGAAAGTTTAACATTCATGAAACACAAAACACACAAAAAATCAACTCCAGGCTAAAAATGTAAGAACTGCGGATTATAATTGTACATATGTAACGATAATGGCAGTTCTAATAATCTTCCGCGTTATCCTGCAGACAATCATCAAAATGACCAACAATATCAAACATATATAACGTGTTTATTGATGCACAGTGAGTGTATCACTGAGTGTTCTACAGGATGTTAAGGTTCAAAACCAAACCGCACAATCGAAATACAACAGTCCATGGCACATGCATGAATGCAAAAATAAGTCACAAATATGGAGTTACTACACTAATGTCAGATGGTGCCGCCTTGCATACCACAGTTGTATTTCTATCACCTTCTAGCTTAATTACTGTTGTGCAATGAAATGACTATTATAACAATCACAATATCAACGCTGTGTTTGCGATATTATGACTACATTATGTATTGTGCAGAAAACAATACAGTGGAAACATTGTTGAAATGCATAGTAGCAACGACCAGGTGGCCACAAAGTAGAAGAAAAAATTCCGAGTTTTCCAGAGCCATAAATATACTTTTCCATAGGTTATCACAACAATAGGTAATTGTAATCACGGTAATCTGTGACAGCATTGTAGGCTCCCTAGCAGGATCTGGGGCCCAGCCCCAACCCAGCTACAGACGTATTTCACCCTGGAACTGCATCTGGTGACACTGTTTTTTGTTTGTTACAGTTTTTCACTGATATGCACAAAATTCCCCGATTGTTTCCCAGGTATAGAGAATCCCCCGAGTATTCCACGTTTGTGACAACAATGAATGAGCAATATATCATGGAATCATATCAAATTCCAGCCATACAGAAAAGACCATCACCAGTGACAAAAATAAAACACCAACAACTCAACTGAAATATTCTAAACACACCTCATGCATAATACAAGCACTGCGTACTACATGGTGGGTGCAAAAAGTACACACCTCTGAAACATTTTCGAATAACTCCAACAATAACGAAGCCAATATCAGTAGTGTTGTATCAAAACTGCCATCAAATCTCGTGGCCTTCTGTGAAATGTCATAAACGGAGAACCAGCTGAAGCTTTTCGGTGTTTTTGTGGTAATCACAGGACTCCAAAAATTTCAGCAATTTAGCACAGAATATGCAATGATTATACAACATAGTCAAAAACTGCCCACTGAACTTCAGAAGACACTGATTGCAAATGGAATGCAGTACGTCAACCGAAAAGTTCTTTCATGTCTATAAAACTTGTAACCTATTCTGCTGTAGTCAAAAGTGTGTAATTTTTTTGTGAACTAGCACAATATATTAAGGAAGCACAATATATTAATTGAAAGCTAATCCTCTTTTCTTACGCATGGAAAATCCAACACTAAACAGCAAAGATTAAATTGCAGTTTTTTTACTCGTTCTCAAAATCTGACATTAAATCAGAGCTGATGGAGTTATCAGAAAATGTAACAGAAGTTTAGTTCTCTAGAACTTAAGCGATGTGTTCACATAATACTGTTGATGCCAGCAGAGCAATTATACAAAGAAGGCCACCAAAGTCACACAGAAAGATCAACTGTTCACATAACTGTCAATATCAGCTGAAAAGGAATATGCAAGAACCTAAAATAAATGCATCAAAACATTAGGGCTGTGCAAAATAATCCGTATTCTGAATTGGAGATTTGTCAACAAAATGATGAGTATATTCACATAGAAACAAATGAGCAAATTCTGGGGATTTTAACATGTAATTAGTTACATTACAGAACTAGAAATGATCAGAGATCTGATACCTCTATCGAAAACAGGAAAATACAAAGGACTTAACCAAATGTAATTACTTCGTCCTCAGGGTTACACTTTCAAAACTGAGTAACTTCATTACTTCTGTCATATTAAAATGCATAAATGTGGTAAAAGTGAGGCAAATCATGGAGAACAGGGCATGGGACCACCACCAAAATCTAGCTACATGGCAACTGAGGAACATGCCACGCCTCAAAAAAAATTCCAGCAACGTCTACCAAGTAAGTAAGTAACTAAAGTGTAAATTTATATAGTGCATACACAGAAAATGCACTTAGACATCTGTCCAACTTTTTGAGATACACAGTCATCTAACGATCAAAACAGTCAGACAGACCCAAAACCTGAAAACACAACCTTGCGGTAAGAGGTAACAGCTGAGCATTTGGTAGGCTATTGCATTATTTGGTAATCACAGAGACCACTCTCCAATCAACGTTTCCCGCATAGCAGCACCATTATCCACACTGCCGCTACCCACATCAAGCAGGCTAACAATAAAACAACGAAATATAACAGTAATAATGAAACAATAATGCTATCAATGCATCTTCAAATATATAATGCTGCTACTGTGCCACTACAGACTGGCAAAAAGTTAACAAATAAGCTAACTGCCTGGATGAGATTTTCCCTGACATTTTCCTGACTTTTGTCTTTTCAAATAAGTGATCATTTTGAAATATTCGACAGTGTAGTATATTTATATATCTGGTGTAAGATTTTCAAAACTACCTTGCTTAATGCTGTTATCACTGCTCTTAAATTTTCAATTTCATTCTGCAACAAATCCACTGTTACAGTGGTTTCAACTCATTACTATGAATATGACAGCTGTTCAGCCTCATAACCAAACGTATTTAATTAAAGACCATGTCAGTTTCACTTAAGACGATGATGGCAATTTTCTTTATCATGTCCAGAAGAAAGTGATCTTAATGTCAGTGATATGCAAACTGTTAAATAATCAAAATCAACTTCAGTGCACAGCCCTAGATTGGAAAGATAAAGGTAATGTCGCGATACTGTTCTCACAGTAAAAGAACGTCTAATAGGATGCAAAGGTCCCTGGTAAAAAGTGACAAGTTTCACTTTGCGCTCAGTTCACGCGTGGTTTCAGTTTTCCGCCATCTCCCTCCGACACAAATCGCTTGCGACCTCTGCACACAATGGCAGCTCTAGATGGCTGGCACAAACAATCTATATATGGTACTAATGCAGTAAAATTGCCTTTTCGTGCTTTTTTGACAACTGGCTATCAAAATAAAACCTACTGAATCTAACAATAACAAAATCAGGCTAAGGAAAAAAGGATCTGTGCCACCATGCAAGCCACAAGGTTCTGGGAGGACTTGCTACCCTTTCTATGGCCCACATATTAACAGAACACCATGCCAGGACCATCAGATAGGTGGTGATAGAGCACTAAATCTGTGATACATGGCCAGTGCAATGCCACATCTACGGTTACCCTTTCAGTTGCCAGTACCAAATGATGCTGCTTGGTGACAGTCATATGGATGTAAACAACTTGCCCAGAGCTGTTATTTGACAGTGAACTGACCACGAGTCAAACCTGCAATCTCTCGATCTCAAATTCAAAGCCCTAGCCACCAAGCCGCCCATGTTCATACTTGGACAAAACTGTTAATCCATCTATTGGTGTAGGAGACAACATTATGAGTGCTAACTTTGAAGGCAGTTCAGCAGCCAGTTCATCTGACAGTATGCCGGCAGCCTTCAGTTTGCTGATGATCTGCTCCAGTAACGTCATTGCCGATGGCACGTCCACACTGATGTCATCAATGTCTGTGAATATTCGCCTCATGCCCTGGACAGAAATGCCGTTTTCACACAATGCACCGACAACAGTCAAAATGGCTGCAAGAACAAGAAGACAAATGAGGAAATTCTACAAATGGTTTTAAAAAATAAAAATACACTCGGAAACAATATGCTATTGTAAACACAGCTGTTACAGCATGGTGGAACGCTGTACAAAATCTTAGATAAATGGTCCTTGGGAACGTGACTAGAGGAAGAAGGATTCGGCCGACAGATAAATTATTAGAAAAAATTATACAGATATAATAAAAAAGCTGAACATTGAAACCTCAGGCGATCAGTAAGTGGTTACTGTCATAAATCTACGTAATGAGCAGACAACTGGGGACAGATGAACAGACCAAGACTAAAAACAACAAACATCAACATCATCATGTCTAAGTGTTTTACATAACAACAGAGCACTCAGTAGTGTTTTGTGCAAAGATTTATCTAAAAATTCATCAAAAATATCTGAAAAGTGTATGTAATAGACTGTAATAGTTCTTCCAGATCTACGAAGGCAGAATGAGCAGTCCCAGCCAGCAGCACAGACCTTGTCAAACTGGTCAGGTGTAACGACGAATGAAGATGTGAAATCTTTGAGCAGTTGGACCATCATGTCGATCACTCGCTCTGTCGAGTCTTCAATGGCAACATCGCATGCCTGCAACATTCCAACGCACCAAACAACCTTTAATCTGTGAATCAAGGCTCTGACACTGGAAATATATCCAAAAAACCCGGTGGGTTTTATTGGGCAAACTCGATCCAATTTCATTTTTTCATTCTACTAAAGATAAAGTATTTTATGAATATGCATTTTTCAAATATTTATCATCTGACATGGACAGCATCCAGTAGTGTTCATTTGAATAAGTTGAAATGCATGAAAACCCCCAAACCCACAAAATTAGGCCTTCTTAAAAACAGGGCTTAAGCCCAAAAAACTTAGTTGCATTAAAAAACAAGTTTTTACAGCCTGATGCTGCCACCATTAATATAACAGTATACAGCATAAGACATTTCTTTGATTCACGTCATAAGTAGTGATAGAAAACACTAAGCCCAAACGTAAAAAGCCAAAGGAAACTAAAGCGGATGTCAGACGAACGACAAAGTCAGCTGACTTTTGTGGGCGTGCTTTAGTTGCCCAAAAAAATCGGCCGACAAAATCGGTGAACCATGACACACGGCCGACATTTTTGTCTGCTACTTCATACGATATCAGCTAGCACAACAGCAGAATGCAGACCGCAAAATAATACTTGCATCACTTTTTTCTGCATCTAATGAACGAAAATAAATAACAAACACAATAAATAACTAAAATAAATATCCATCTTCCGTTGTAAACAATCACCATGGCAACATAAAAACAAAATCTGTTGTCCGATATACAAAAAGTCGGCCGACAAAATTGCTGAAGTTAGAACATGCTCTATCTTGGCCAACAAAATCGGACAATTTTGTCCGCCAACAAAATTGGGCGATTTTTGCATGACACACGACAGATTTTTGTCGGGCAATTTTGTCGGCAGATAAAATTGGCCGATTTTGTCGTTCTTCTGACATCCCCTTAAGAGTCTAAAAATACTGTACATGTAGTGGCTAAAACATGAAGTCACCCAGGCAAATAAGAGGAGTAATAACTTATGAAAAACAGGGCTGCTACCGATTTAAACTTTTTAATCGATTAATTTCAAACAAAAATCAAAATTAATTGATTAACTTCTGAGTCAAAAAGTACCATAAAAACTGCAGAATTCGACTACTGAAGCAAAATAAAAAATACATTGATCACCAGTCATTTTTAGCTGTTCAGAAATCAAAATTTTAATTGAATAAAAAATCTTAATCCATTAATTTTTTAAACAATTAACTGAATCGATAACTGCCGCAGCCCTGATCAAAAACGAAGTACCTGGTAGACAAGTTCGTGGTGGAAGTGAGGAACTTCCAGCTCCAGAAGACATCGACGAGCCTCGCTCTTATCACCGGAGTTCATAAACTCTTTCAGCAACTCGACAATCTACGCAAAACATACACGACTTTACTATTCCAACCAATACCACGCAGTTAGCACAACACCATAGACAATTCACGATACCACAGTGACATAAACTGCACAGTGTGCACATGATGAAACTTTGGTATAGAATTGAAAAAAATTGTTGTCCTTGTTGTGACAGCCCAATGGCTCTTCTCTTCTCGTAAGTAGTCATAAATTGTCTGGATTGAAATAATCAGCAATAGCATCCAGGTCATCACATAGATATTGAACTGCGAGTTCCATTAGATGTGCAGGACAATGGAACCAGTGTTCTATCTGGGGTAACTAGAAACTAGAAATAACTAGAAATTTGGGACACGGCTCAATGTAAGGCCGCCCTGCCCCATAAGTCTGATTGTCTTGGTCCACAACTGCTTAATCACCAAGCTGTCAATTATAAACGTCGTAAATGTCCCTCCCTCCAAAACCCCTGATTGAATCTTGCTAAAATTTGGCCTCAATTCCTTCCAGGTTTAAAAGTTGTCCTTTCCCCCATATTTGGTCTTGGTCTACCGTCCAGTTTAGAAAAAGTAGAAAATCAAGAATGGTACAAAAATAAAGTAAAAAACAAAGCAAAAACAGTGGCTCAAATTAATACGTATGGGTGACTGGCCTAATACGAACAGAATGGTATAACGAGATTATATATAAAAAAACTGCAAGCAATTCATTTGATGTTGTATAAGCGCTGATGTAAAATAGCAAAAATCAAAAAAATGTGGGAGCTGTGGGGTGTCGAAATTTCAGCCTTCCCATTGACTTGGCACATCACCTATACAACAGCTTGTTGCTACCGCACAAGCCATAATGAGCTAGCCTTGTTAGTGAGTGAGACGACGGGTCTGTTTCCACCACCAACGCCCCAGATGTTGTCCAGATGAGACATGCCCTGGTTCATTGACAGCAGTACCTCGGCTTTCTCCAGTGCTGCTCTGCACATGCAATACATACTGGTACTGTGGCATCATTTCACATTTCGGGCTCCCTGCAAGAAAACTTTTTGGGACCCCATCTGCCTCAGCCTCAACTTACCATCATTCTAAATACCTTACCCATCTCCTTCACAAAGAGGCAAAAAAGAAACTAAGCTACTTACCATGGGGTTTACGCAGCACTGTGAGCTTCTCAGTGCAGTCCAAGGTGGAGACCCAGCCTAGAACATTAGAACATTTTAGCCTGAATGCTTATTGGGAAATGACGGCATTGTCACAAAGTAGGAAAAGTTTCCCTCTTTATGATTATGCGCGATAGCAGAATGCTTTGCACATCTTAGTGCCCGTCTGTCTGTCTGTCTGTCCATCTGTCACACTTGTGATCTGTATCAAAACGGTGCAAGCTAGGATCACGAAATCTTCACTGTGGGCTGCCCCAATGACTCTAATTTTAGTGACAAAATTTCATGCCCCTGGGTGAGGGAGTTCCCCTTGAATAAAGGCATCAAAAAAGGGCACCCCACTTAAAAAGATGCTATTTTGCCGGTATTGGCTCTTATAGTGTGAAAACAGTTGCAGATAGGTACAGACTTGCTGTATATCATAACAAGCACCGCCGACGAGGGTTTTTTATTGAATTTTTCACAATTTTTGGATGCAGCACACATTTCAACACTGAATTGCGATGAAATGGCTGGAGACAGACCAAGACAACCTGCATATGAAATTTTCGGCAATAAACGTAGATTTCAGCAGTCCAAGTCTCGAACCCCTAGGTTCAAGGAGGCCAGCGCAGACGGACGTCAAAGATGGCTACCCTCCTAAAAAGCAGTTATTTTACTGCTGTTGGCTCGTGTAGCGTGAAAACGGTTGCAGATAGGCACAGACATGCTGCTTATCATAACAAGCAATAGTGACAAACTTTTTATTGTTTTCAACGTTGATGACTGATTGACCTTAAACCCCCAAAATAGGGTTTTTAGTTATTTTTTGCGACTTCCGGCTGCATCACACATTTTAAGAGTGAATTGCGCTGAAATGGCTGGGGGTGGACCTGGACAACCTGCATATGATATTTTTAGCATAGAACGTACATTTTTAAAAATCTAAGTTTTGATCTCTTAAATTCAAAGTCTTCCATATGGTGGCCTCAAATTTAAGTACTCTTTCAAGACGCATAATTATCTTATTGTTATACACTGATTGCCAAAGTGACAGGACTGCTGCTATTGCGCATCATGTGAACTTCGCACAAATTACTTGTTTTAACTTAAAAGACTGTCCAGAACCAGAAAAAAGGCCCACAGGCCCCCTGCACTGCAGACTCTGCATTGTCAGTTTTTGTGCCACTACACTGATAAAGTAAACTGAAGTTCCAGCACACCTTATGTCAAGCAAATATTTCACATTTTACCCAATATCTTATTTTGCTGTGTTCGATTTTTGTCTAATGAGGTGACTTCCCTGGAGCTGATGCAGGGAGACTGGGTTTGCAGGTAAAAGCCTCCGGGTTACTAAGACCAAATGCGAATACTTTCATCCAATGAACATTATCAAACAAAACATAAAAAAGCATCAAGACAGATTTCCAGTGCTACCAGTAACTCAAATTATGTATTTGCCCACCTAAAAATCAAATGTAACTGTGCTCAAAATGAAATCATATCTTAAGACATAATTAGGCATAGTTTTGAAACAAAAATATCCTCAACATTATTAAAAGTAAAGATAAAGCTAAACTGACCACAGTTAAGATCACCCGCTCACAGCTTCGTGACCTTAGGATTGGTGCTCATCTCCATTTGTTGACCTTGAATCGGCAGTGAGCTGCTTACGCCAGAAACACAGGCAATAGGCCACACCTCTCCCATATACTGCCATCACCTTCCTGGCAGTTAGGCCAGTATCAAATAATACCGTTTGGTAACAGAGGCAGAAGTGTGTGCATCATGCAAATAACTTGCCCAGAGTTGTCACCTAGCAGTGAAACAGCCGGAAGTCGAATTTGTGACCTAACAGTTGTTGGACTGATATGTGAACCATTCCACCATCAAACCACATCCTTACACTTAACAGAACACAAGTACGTTATGCCGAATCTCACCTGATGTGGTCACTGTTGACTCTTCCATGGTAGTTGGCTATGAACTTTGGCGGTAGGCAGTCATCAGCAACACAGCGGGCTATGAACTGACCCAATAACTGCAATAGTTCACACAACATGTAGCTGTGAACCGACGTGAAAAATGCTACAATTCACGGAGCTCTATTACTCGTCAGTGAATGAATGAAACGACTCTATTTTACACTGCAGCAAAAAAACTGGATTAATGATTCACATATGGTATTTATGATAAACTTAGTAAATGCATCCTAGGTTAGTCAGTTGCCCCACAAGTAACCAGAGTGTCCTCTTGGGACCAGCCAGTAAATCTTCCCTGCACGGTTTAAAACCCGTTTTTGAAAACCAATCCAGTGAGTTCTATTGCATTTTGTGTTAAACTAGTTTTTTTAAATGCAACTTGATGAGTTATGGGGTCCTTGTCAGTGTTAACTTAGCTCCCCCAAAGTAAATAGTAGACATACCATACAAAAATTTGCAAAGCTGCAGGTTTATTTTAGTTTCAATAACTTAACTGTAATAGAATACTTTGGTAACAAATGTATGTGAAACAAGACACTGAAACTGGAGTAAGTATGGGATTGTAGGTATAGAGTTAAGCGATGTGCAAGGGGTTAATTGACTACGTGACCGTTAGCAGGTAGTGACTTGCTGATGAAGCTGCAGCTCGGTATACTGGCATCACTTGCTGATAGGCACGTTAACAATTCAAATTCCTAGAAGAAAGGTGCGCACCGCTCACGCAGGAAGTAGCAACTGGTGTGGAGTTTCTCTAGGCATCTATATCCTATAGATATTTTATAATCTTGAATCTCATGGCCCATTACCTAGAATAAGAAGAATAAAAAGTAAGAGATAAGGATCCGAAAGCCCCCTAAGGACGCCACTCACAGGATGGATTTACACCACAGAACCAGCTGGTATTATTTTGAGGACATGTGGCCAGATGTCTGAACCCTACTTCACTGCCACAGTCTGAGTAGAAGTAATGTATAAATGCATGGTGGCCTTTACAAAGCAGCAGATATACAAGATGTGGTTACATTATGTGCATCGGGTGTGTCCAGCACGATGTCATCAATGCTTGAGAGCAGCTCGTTGAAGCACTCAGCGATGTCATCACTGCAGAACACTGACCGGTACAAGTCAGAGATCAGTTGGGACGTCAGCTCGCGCTGTGCGTTGTGCCGGTCCATTGCCAGCATGATCGCCAGCCGAGCAATGCGGTGCTTGTTTGGACCAATGTTCAGTTCACTCAGCAAATCCTGACCACACAACACATTCTGCCATTAAACACAAGCAACCACTTTCACTTATCAATCATTTGTCATCTCATCCTAAAAAAAGTACCCTTTTTATTTCTTTCATAAATCACTCAAATAATAATCAATTTACACAAAATTTTTACCAGATGTAGCTCAAGAAATACTAATTCAAAATGTTTTAACAAAATATGTCTGTTAGTTAGATATTCTTTCCTAGTCATCATGCAATGCTGATGTCATAATGTGCCTGAGTAAAAACTTGTTTGTCGCAACCAATGCTGACAGTTGCTGAATAGCTGCCCTGCTAAACTTTATCAGGTTCATTGATGACAAATTGTTGAAGTTTTATTATTGCAGCCACAAAAAAATGCCCCAAACAATCACTTTCACACACTTGCGGGGATAGCTCGACTTTTACACCTTTTACACCAAAACAGCGTACCAGCACACGCCACTTGTAAGATGGTTGAGTTTTTGAACTGCAAGACACCTGATTTTATGCCCACATGTTGCTTAGTGCTAATGCGATTTTTCACCATTAACCAAAAAAAGTTCACCATCGAAGCAGGGTACTAGCAAACTGACAGCACCAGTTCAGACAAGCAAGCTTGTACTCACGACACATTATGACGTCAGCATTACATCATGACAAGCAAAGAGTATTTGACTAACAGCCCTATTTTGTTGAAATATTTTGAATTAGTATTGTTTCAGTTACATGTGGTAAAAATTTCATGTAAACTGGTCACCATTTGACTGAGTTATAAAAGTATCAAAAAGGGTGCTATTTTTTATGAAACACCGCCCATATCCAGTGGGCACTGATGCTCTGAAAAAGTGGGATCGTGGCCATGTGCCGAAATGAAAGGGATCTGGGAAAAAGAGCTTGCCTCCCACCAGTTATGGGGTCCAGGCCCCAGGGGTGTCACCATGAAAATTTTTTTTTGAAAACAGGTGAAAATTTGTGCTGTTTAGCGCACGGTACGGCTCAGCCTCATATACTCAAACTGTCAGTGTTTAGCCTAGATTTTGTATTTGATGACAACGGGACATCAAAAATGGAGTGGAAAATCAACACTTTTCCGTACAACCTTAAAAAGTGTCAGAGAATTCACAGCCCAAGCCACACAGGTGGTGTGGCTACTATAATGAGCGGAAAGTTTACCTGTCTGTCTGTCATACCCATCTGGCGCCTTCTGTGTTGCGTGTTCGTGGACCCCAACCATGGCATCCTTGGACCTTAGGTACGTGCACCCCTGAGGGGAGGCGGTCGAGTTGCCATCTAGCAATCAGTATACTATAGCGCTTAGCACAGAATGTAGTGCTTCGTGGCACCATCTGGCAAATGATGGTCACTTATAGGTTCTCCTGCCCGAAGGGCTAGAACTTTGCTAGTATCCTGATAATAGGTCCACACTGTGGAATACAGACAAAACACTGTTCTATTGCCATCTGTTTGGAAAAATGAAAATTTTGTCTGAAAATCCCAACTGCAACCAAAAAAAAACAGATTTTGCCACTTGTGCACTCAAACAATTCTATCTGCAGCACAGTCAAAACTAAAAAAAGTTATGCAACAGAAATAAAGACTATGCTTATCTAGCACGAGTACAACATGCTAACTTATAAGCCTAGCAAATAAAACAGTGCTCTGTCTCACCACTGACCTCAACTTCTGTGGAATTTCCATGTTCTAGATATTCCTCTATAATCGGCTTTACAGAAGCATCTAATTGTTCCTCAGTTAAGTAAGGTTTTACTGTCACGAGTTTGTATTCATCCTAGCCAACAGAACAAAGACAGCATATTCCTGAATATAGATACTACATAAGGCAATGGCCACACACACACATATGACGCTTACAATTCAGCAAACATGCAGTGTTGAATTGCACAATAAAATAATGCATGATACACTATGTACAAATAGTGTAGAAGAAACTGAAATAATATACTATCCACCTACAATATCCACGTCAATAATGACTCCCATCTAGGACATGAATATACTGCATATTTTCACAGCAACATTCCACCATATATCTTTGAAGACTGTAATCATCAACTGATTAGCCTTCTCTCCTACTCATCTCGCTCCCTTACCCCTCAACTGAAACCCTGCATGGTCCAAAATTTCATGGCCCGGCCCAGCCCACTAACAGCCCGATGTAATTAAAGCCTGACACAGCCTGTAAACAAAAATGAAAGAAAGTCAACGTTTTGTACAAATTTTACTAACAATTAATGCAAACTTCCCAGTGTCCACAAAATACAATCTACTTAACTCTCTGTACTGGTAAGAACATGAAGAGACCAGTGGCCAAATACCTGACTATCAGAGTCATAATTTGGATCACGCACATCACTACATTCTCCTGTCTCATCTAGTTCGGAACCAGGTTTGCCCCAAACACCTTTGCCACCTGCTCCACCTGTTGATGATATTAGCTAATATTATTATACAATTAATATGCACAAAACTAATGCAAGACAGAGAAATAATGCTGCCACCATCAGCTCAGAGAAAATTAAATACTAAAGTTGCTAACTCGGAGCACAAATTTAATAAATTTTTGCACAATATGTTACAGTTGCAATATTGACAAAGTTGACTCGACAACTGTGTTTGCTAATTCTGTATGAGTTCTGGTTAATCGTGAAACAGTTATAATTTCCACAAGACATTAGCCACTTAATTACTCAATAGAATAACTCCGAACCTTTCTTCAGTTGTCCGCGGCCGCGAGCATGACGACGTCTGCGGTTGTTCTTGTGTACCACGTTGATGCTGTGCTTACTGACACCGTTCTGACCGCCACCAGCTGGTCCAGTCTGCTGCTCACCATTCCCCGCAGACGTATCTGTCGTGCCTCCGTTCTTCGTCGTCCGATGCGCCTTCTTCACGACGCGATTCTCCTTGGCCGGCAGATTCTCGCTAGACCCGCTGCTTAGCAACGCCTTGTCCGACTCCATCTCGTAGTTTGCACCTTCGCCCGATGCCTCCGGATCGACCACCATTGAACTATCTGGACCCAGACTGTCACCCGGCTTCACAATGGAACTCGTCATAGTCTGGAACTTAACACGCAGTGCAAACGAGTGGTCGAAAACAGTGCGGGCCTGAGCAAGTACAGCGGCGACGAATTATAAATAAAACTTCGATTTAAATGCACGCAACCTGCACGTAAACAACAACAAACACGTCACTTCATGGAGATTGGCGAATATATGGGCATAGGCTTCGAACGAGTAACTTAATTCAGTTTCTCACTTTCTCTTCTTTTAGACTGACAGGGGGAAGTTGTGTAAAAACTGTATCCGGGTCGATTCGTTTGCGATAGTGCGGTCGGTTAGGAATTATGTCTACAAGAATATTTACTGGTGTGAGTGCTTTTGCGAGTAAATAGACTGTGTCACAGTATATGTAATACTACCGAGACACAAGCGATTAGTGCTACGTTTTGTTTTTAATTTCGACTTCAACATAGCCTATAATCTAATCACTAAACTGCACTAATTCACTTACTTACTTGCAGAAATCTGTTATTAGTGTTATTACAGTTTGATTAAAGTGATGTAGGGAAAATACTGTATTTTGACAGCGTCAATAAATGGTGTTGATGGCGTTTGCACTGGCAGCCAAAGTTTAAGTCTTACATCAAAGCTTGATCTGCTTAGACACATGAGAAGGTGGTGAGTATTATAGTGATCTGAACAAAAGTGATTTTGTTATTTGATTCATAGGGCTAGACGAAAATCACGAATTCACGGAATTCACGAAAGCCATGAATTTTGGCGCTTGCCGTGAATTTTGGCGTTTGCCGTGATTTGCCGTGAATTTTTGCACGAAGTGCACTTTTGTGTCAAAATCCATAAAATTCGATTGTTAAACATTGAAAGTTGACCCTAATATGACCTCGTTGATCATTATGATAATCATTTGCAGCCGTTATAGTTACTAAAACTGTTCCTGAAAGTTACTATAAGAGCGATTAATGTTAGTCATTTTGTGAAACGACGATATATGACTGATTGTTGACTAGGCAGAGAACAAAAATGTTTGTCAATGAGACGTTTTTTAACGCCATATATGACAGTGAATTGGCACCGTGAATTCGCCGTGAATTTTG
>Ga0056128_1006931_pt1 | contig 14291 bp, 9 predicted proteins | sample WorMetLIZISLAND2_FD_71113 | JGI IMG/M metagenome (GOLD analysis project Ga0056128, IMG submission 71113) | Marine gutless worms symbiont microbial communities from Max Planck institute for Marine Microbiology, Germany - Olavius geniculatus... ... | reverse complement strand
TTCCAGAGTTTTATCAGCAGCTTTTGTACGGATGTTGCTGTTTGCCACGTGTCGCACTTTAGCACTAAGTAGTTGACATTGACTGTCTTGAGTCTTGACTTAGTGTAGTAAATATTCGTTATTCTGAAATTTCTTCGTTTGCATTAGCACAGCACCTCGAAATAACGTCTGTGTGGCCCGTGAATTTCTGAAACTCTTTCCGTGAATTTTCCGTGAAATTTGACACATTTATAAAATTCTGCCGTGAAATCATGCATTTTTTCCGTGAATTCGGTTGGTCCCTATTGATAATGTTCTAGGCTTGCAAAATTTCGACGATCCAGTGCAAGAGAAACATTTTCAAATTTGTGGTTGAATGGACGGGTGTAGGAAAAATGTGCGTTTTTCAACGGAATACTGCCATATCTCGGAAACGGTGAGAGATAGGGCCCAGGCTATTAATCACTAATAGGAAGTTGCATGGGCCTATTGGCTTTCAATTGGCATTGAAATCATTGACTTTGGATGACCTTAAAGAATCATAACTTACTATGGTATACTAATTGTGCGGTATTGTGGCTAAACGGTAAGTCGTAGTTGGTCGGCGATGGTATCATCGGATAGAGCGTTGGCGACTTTCTATATGCTGTCGATAGTAACTATGTCTCTGTCTGCAGCTGTTTAGCCGCAATTTTTAATGGAATGTTTTAAGCTATAAGTGGCCATATGTCGGAAACGGTGTTACATATAGGGTCATGGTTACTATTAATCACTAATTAGAAATACGTTCTGTGGAACTAGGTATCTGTCCCATTGCCACGCTATATAGCCTACCCTGCAGCGTATAAGGGGGCAGGTGCAAACAGGGCGCAATTATCTTTCACGGGGGCCGAGTTGTAGTCAATTTTGTCCCAACATTCGTTGCCATGGCAACAGGGGTCGTCAGGGGAGAAATTTCAATGACACCATCTGATAGCCCGGGCCCAAAAATAAGGGCGTATGTGCAAACAGCGCGCAATTATCTTTTACGGGGACCGAGTTATACCGCTGTAAATTCTCCATTGGCTGTAATGCAAAGTTTTGCAACTTTCGAATGGTTGCTATGGCAACATGGGTTGATAGGGGTAAATTTAAATAGCACCGTAAGATTGCCTGACCCCGAAAATAGGGGGTAGGTAAACACTGCGCGCAATTATCTTTTACGGGGACCGAGTTATACCGCTTTGAAGTCCCCATAGGCCGTAATGCAAATTTTTAACAATTTAGGGTAAATAGGGAAAGGAGTTATCAGATTTTTATCCCAAACAAACTCGATCTTACTTTTCGGGCCCCGAATCACTGTGCAAAATTGAATCAAAGTTGAATCAAAATTGCGGCCGTAGGAGTGTTTACAGACAGACTGACTGAATGACATAAGTGATTTTATAATCTGTCCTATGCTATGCTGTAGCAATGGGACAAATAATAAGAAGTGGCATATGCTCTTTCAGATAAAATGAAAACCATCGACTTTGAATGATCTTGACGGTCACAATCACTGACAACCTAGAGGCCTACGGTCGGCTATCCTAGCGATAGTTAGGTTTTTGTTGTGCGTTATTTTGATTAAATAATCATACCGCATTGAACAAAAATGTCATATTTGTTGGATTTGTTTTTTCCATGAAGCCTAGTGCAACAAGTAATTTGAGCAAAGCTTATATGACGCGCGATAGTAGCGGTCCGGCCACGTTGGCGATCAGTGTAGGCCTCTGCAATAAAATATTAATGCGTCTGGAAAGAGTAGGCCTACTTAAATTTGAGGCTTCCGTACGAAACATTCCTTGAATTTAAGAGGTCGAAACTTTGATTCTTAAATGTACGTTTTATGCTAAAAATGTCATACGCAGGTTGTCTAGGTCCATCTCCAGTCATTTCGGCGCAATTCACTCTTAAAATGTGTGTCGCAACCCAAAATCGCCAAAAAATTCCCAAAAACCCCTATTTTAAAAGTTCAAGGTTATTCAAGGTTATCGACGTTGACACCAATAAAAAGTTTGTCACTATTGCTTGTTATTATAAGCAGCATGTCTGTGCCTATCTGCAACCGTTTTACGCTACACGAGATAGTTGCGGTAAAATAACTACTTCTTAGAGGAGTAGCTGTCTTTGACGCCCGCCTGCGCCGACCTTTTTGAACCTAGGGGATCGGGACTTGGACTGCTGAAATCTACGTTTAATGCTGAAAATTTCGTGTGCAGATTTTCTTCCGCTATCTGCAGCCTTTTCGTTACAATTCAGTGTTGAAATGTGCGCTGCATCCAAAAATTGCGAAAATTTTACTAAAAACCCCTTTTTGGGGATTCAGGGTCGTTCAAGGTCATCGACGTTGATAAATTTAAAAAGCCTGTCATCAGTGCTTGTTATGATAAGCAGCATGTTTTACCTATCTGTAACCGTTTTCACACTATACGAGGCAATACCGGCAAAGTAACGTTTTTAGGGCGTGGAAGGGTACCCCTCTTTGACACTCTCGTTCGAGGAGAACCCCCGCACCCACGGGCACGAAATTTTGTCACCGTACACTAGAATCCTTGTGGCAGCTTGCAGTGTAGATCTCGTGATTCTAACTTGCGTCGTTTTGACACAATACCGCAATGTGACGGACGGACGGACGCCTAGACGATGGCTAAGACGTAAAAGACGTAAAAATGGCGTTGGGTGATTTGAAAAATTGGATCGTCAGCATGTAATGTGTGCCTATCTGCAATCGTTTTGCGCTTGGCGAGACGATAGCGGTAAAATAGTCACCTTTTATTTTGGGGGTATCCTTCTTGTACGCCCACGTGCATAGGCCTTTTTGAACCTAGGGGATCGGGACTTAAAACCACAGAAATTTACATTCAATGCTAATAAATTCATACGCACGTTGTCTTGGTCTATTGTCGAACCATTTCGGCAAACTTTACTCTTGCAATGTGTGTCGCAGCCCGAAATCGCAAAAAAAATTACTAAAATTTTCTATTTTGAAGGCTCAAGGTCGTTTAAGGTCATTGGTGTTGATACCCCTAACACGCTCGTCACCAGTGCTTGTTATGGTAGCAGCACGTCTGTGCCTGCTACAGTTTTCACGCTAAATGATCGACAATTGCGGTAAAATGAGAACTTTTGAGGGGTGTACTGCTTTTCACGCCTTCGTTCGAGCGGAACCCCTCACCTAGCTGCACGAAATTTCGTCACAGAAAACTTGTCCTTGGGGCAGTCCACAGTGAACATTTTGTGATCCTAGCTTGCACCGTTTTGATAGAGCTTTAAGTTGTGAGAGACGGACAGACAGATGGACAGGCAGACGTCTAGGCCAATAGATAAGACGCGCGAAGCATTTTGCATGCGGTCGCGCGTATAAACAAGTTCCATCTTTACTTGGTAATAAGGCTACAGATTTCAGACGAGAAGTAGTCTAAGATCATAGCCTAACATAGTGTTGTCTGCATGTTGAACTTAGGCGAATAGTGATCGCGGTACATTGTGGACAATGGATCAAATAATACGTCAGTTTACTGCGAAAACTCCGGTTCAATTGCTAGACGATCACCGACGGCATAGCAGGAGCGAGTCTGCACAGTCAACGTTTAACGTATATCGTTTTGATCTGCACCACTTCGGAAATTTCCCTTCCGAAGATTCTGTTATAGCAGGCAGCATGGCGGAGGGCGCCAGTCTCGCGAGATTGTTCAGCCCCGACGACAAAACATCGGGCGAACTCGAGCTCGACTTCATGATACCGTTCAAGGACTGGCATTGGGAAGAAGATCTGAAGTACGTCGACAACAACAAGGCTTTTGTTCACTTAACCTTCACCAACCCTATGATATTGAAACAGATCAGGTTACTTTGCGGCGAAGACGCCGTGCAGAGACTCGGCATAAAAATAGGCCTATTCTGTCAGATAGAAGACAGAATATACATGAGCAGTCAGGTGATGCGAATTTGGTTCAAAGAGTGGATGGCACTATCGCCGGATGCTTTTAGTAAGTTTGCCGGTCGTCCATGTATTGGTAATAACCGATGCAAGGCTGGAAATGCAGCTGTTTCTTTAAGCTTTGATCTGGAAGCTGTTATGGGCGACAGAGAAAATGCTGAAGAAAGTCCATCTTGCGGTAGCGAGCTCGTCTCTTCTATAACGGGTTTTGGTTCAAAACAGGCCGAAGTATGTGCCAATGCAACTGAAAAGTGTAACCAGATCAAAGCTTTGTATTTTTAAGAACATTTTCCCACAAAAACGTATCCTCGTCAGGCTAAAATTTAGGGAGTTATTGCTCCCTACATAGCCCCTGCTTCCTCTTTCTTGTCACGACGCCACTGCCCATACGGCGTCCCAAACCATGTAAGTTGTTGGAAAACTTTGAGACAAAGTTTTCTAATATCAAACGCCAAAGGGAGGCAGAAGCACCCTTTACCCTTTAATACACCCCTGTCATCAATTCCAATTATTGGTGCGAGGCCTTCAATTTATTCATCGTCATCATCGTCATGGTTACTGGAGGCGTGGTCGGCGGCGTAGTTGACAAATTCCATGGCAACGGTCTCGAGTCGGTCCAACTCATTCTCTAGACCTTTGATCCCGACCAGGACAATGGCAGTCAGCACATTGTCAACCAAGCCAAATTCCACGAGCCAGTTTACAAAATTCTGCGCTTTACCGCGGCAAAATCGTCCAAATTCTGCAGCTCACTGCGACCTTCCATTTCCGAGTAAACTAAGCTCTGTTTTGTTCAGAAACTCTAGTTATTGAACGCTGCCATTGTCCTGAGTTATGGTAGCAACATACAAAGAAAATTATCAATCTTTACTTCTTTTTAAAAGTGATCACCAATTGTGTTCATTTACGATTTGCCGTATTGCGATCGGCCTAGCTGTTTGTAGAGGAGACAGAGCTTTAAGCAGTTTAGTTTGATTTTTTCGCGGTAAAATTACGTCATCAAGCCAAAGATCGTAGGCTACTAGTCGCCAGTGGCGGCGCCAAAGAGGTCCAGGGGGCATGGCCCCCCATTTGAAGCTTGGCCACCCCTTTGCCCCCTATTTGAGTTTCACAGATATAAAGCAAAATGCAGTCTATGTATAACTAAACTGCAGTAAATAAATTGATCTCGCTAAATTATTACTGATATTATTACTGATAACCAATTTTGAGTTATTTACATTGCCACAAAGCATAATTTACAAACTGAGTGCATACAAGTTTCCAGGCATTGGATGCTAGTAGGAGATGTTAAAACACAGCAGCTGACAGTCTATCTGCTACATTTGTTGACTCCGTCAAAATAGTAGTAACTATAAGCCACCCGCAGTTCCATAACGTGTCTGTACGAATGCGCGTCTTCGCGTTTGTCTGTCCGCAGGACAGCTATTGCTATAGCAGGCGTGAGCCACCTCGCATACCGGCTTGCAAATAAAATAATTACGTTTTTAGCCTACCGTACTTTTAGCACTTTGACACAATTCTGTCTGTCTGCCTGGTCTAGCTGGAGGGTCTATCTCCCAATCTCTCTGGTGTATCACTGAAATTTTGTCTGCTCTACTAGAAAAGTTGGGAAATTTTATGTGCTCGGAAGAGTGGTCACCCGAGAAGTGTATATTAGATGAGAGCTTGGATGTAACGAGGATAAGGGGGGAGGGTTGAAGTACAACATGAAAAGAAGTGTCCCCCTTACACATGTCTTGGCCTCCCCATTCATGAAAAGCTGGCGCCGCCACTGCTAGTCGCCGGCCATTTCTCAACTTTTGCAAAATTCCGCAGAAAGAGCAAATTCCGCGACCCAAGTCATCACCCATAGGTCCTATGTATCATCTATATTGTAACCTACTGTTATTATAATAGGCAGCATGACGTGTAAGCTACATGTATGTCGTGTCTGCTGCGTGTTCCTGTTGAATGCGATGCTTGTAGAATATAGACTCACGTTTGGTTGTTAAAAGCTTACTTTTTATTGTGTTTTCTTGTAGTTTAACGTCATTTCATAATTAAAGTAAAGGTTACAGACCGCGCTTATTCTTTGTCGTCAGTTGGTACCGGTAGCGCCAAAGGATTCTTGACTTGGATTAAGCTACGTAAGTTCACCCCCTCTTCCAGTGAACTGGACGAGAGCGGTGAACTGCCTCTTGCATTTTGCATTTCGTCAACATCTTTCGTCTTATCGGTTATTAATACGACAGCAGCGCTTTGCGCTACAATAAAATTCATAACCCGCAGCGCCGTCTCCTCGAATTTATCTAGAATTAGATGCAGCGCCGATCTGGTGCCGGCAAACGAAAGAGGCGGAGCGATCACGCAACCGAGCAGAGGTACTACTTTCACCCCTTCTTCCACCGCCGTCGCCGCGACCAGAGTCGGCGAACGCTTTACGATCATCGTAACGATCGACCTCATCGATTCCAGAGTGATCGTGTCGTCGCCGTCGGGGCCGGAAGATTTGAATTTGATTCCGAGCGTTTTGGCGACTATCGCCCGCATGCGGTTAGGGTCGGCCAGGCCGCGGTGAAGTTTTGCGTTGTTCCGTAGGGACCGGCCGTCAAGCCCCAGTTGTCGGAAATAGCGCAGCGCCTCGTGGGTGACGATACCGAGATCGATGGCCGTGGACACCCCGGGGATGGGAACCATAGCCCCCGCGCCCGAGAGAGCCGCCCTCGTCCAGACCTGGGTCCGAAGTTCGGTCGCCTTGAGACGGATCAACTCCTCGCTGCCGGCGTGCAGTGACAGGATCAGCGATGATCTCTTCTGATCCGGGAAATCCGCGACAATCTGCTGCTGTAGCTTCGCGAACTCGTACTTATCGGGCTCGATGGCGTCGACCAGAAAGACTGCAGGAGGAGCATCATCATCGCGTCCGTTTTCTCGCAACTGATCGGTTACATCGCGTCGAATCGCTTCCAATACGGCGTCTTCGTTGTCGGCATTCGGATTATTTGTGGAAATGTCTTTAGCTATGTTCGTACGCACGAACAGATATTTTTTGTTTCGTTTGTGAAGCTCGTTCGCAAGCCAGGCATCGTTCTCCGTGAATCGGTCAGCAGTTATCAGCAGGAAAAAGTCGTAGAGGTCGACGTCGATATGAGAGAGGTAGGTGGTGGATTCCCTTGGATAGTGATCCGCCGTCCCCACTCCAGGCACGTCCCAAAACTTCAGCATCGCGTTGTCGGGATGCTCGTAACTGCAGATCAGCAATCATAAGCAAATTTATTTTAAAACATCTGGTAGCCAGGATGCTAAAATAGGTTTGAAAAAGTAGGCCTAGATTTTTTTACAAACCAAAAAGCTCAAAAGTCTAAATTGTGGGGGTTTTGGCTTTTTATTTGCTATGCAACTTAGTACAGATGTATACTATACAATATTTAATGCAGACGACAGTTAATTTTGTAGTTGAATAATAATATTTCACTTTCCTTATTCTTTTTAACTCTTACAATTTTGTTTTTTCGTTTATTGCTGTGTTATGTAACGTGTAATTTTTTTACTCTGTTTAGTAGTGTATTCTAGTTTTCGTGTACAGTAACGTGAATTCGCAGTTTTTTTTGTCAAAAAACCAAAATGATGAACGTACTATAAAAAGGGATGAATAAGTGGCAACAACCTGGGTATTTTGTGAGTTTCCTGCGGCGTGTTATCCACCACGGCTTCGGGTTCCACATCATCAACGCTCAAGCCTCTGAGAGTGTTGATGAAACTCAGCTTGTCGATATCACCCGCCGAGTGGCCGATGACGGCCACGTTGAGTGGAATCGCCCTCCATTCTTCCAACTTTCGTTCCAGCTCCTTCCTTCGCTGCTCTCCCGCTTCCATCGCAGCAGTCTTCATTTCTCCTACTTCTGTATGATTGACGAAACAGTTATTTAGCGCAAAAGTAGACCTGCGTACGAATAAATATTGCAAATTTTTCTCGTTTAGTCTTGCGAAAATTCTAAAACACAGTAAGTTACTTTTTCAGCGAGCGTTCTGTGACTAATTTGTGTTTTTTGTTTACAAATTCGGCCATTGTTTTACGTTTTACTTTCAGTTTTTTTTTGTAAATTACTGACCATTTTTGTAAACAGGCGCCTAGTTTTATTGACTAATTAATCAGCACATCGTTTTCAAACAAATCAGAACAGTTAGTCAACATTTTAACGTAAGTCCTGCGGTTGCGTAAACGATGTTACAGTAACTGTTGTTACTGTCACAAGTAGGCCTATTAACAGCCTTTAATAGAAGCCGGTAATGACAGATATTGTATTGTTTGCTGTAGGCAATACCGATGAGACCAAAATTTTTGTTATAAATATTTTGTTCAAATTGATAACCACATTTCAACAACGCCTCGACATACTTTACACTTCAAAGAACCGCTGGTTAAGCTCTGATAATGAACAAACTGCTTAATGCATGCTTTCTACTAGCTGCACCAAAACTACATTGTAGGCCTACCTGCATATGCCAGTCCACAGACTGCATCTGTGTGGCTATAAAACAAGTCAATGCTAATGCTCACCGTGATATCTGCACTCGAGGCAAGGTTGGCTTTCGGGCCTATCTTGACATTGTGTATGAAGCAATAACCCGATTCGGCGCCATGCAGAGAAAACGCAGGCAAAAAATAGCAATGATAATAAGCAGCAGCAGCAGCAGCAACCGCGTCGGCAGGTGATAACACCACTGCATACTCGCAGTAAGTAAGGCGACTTTACATATGCTGTGATAACGCTGTACTGACTGCTTATGAACAAAAAAACAACGATATTGAACAGCATGTAGCCTAGCTTACAATCGACTGTATGTTCGTCCATGTTTCTGTTTTTTTTCTTTGTATGCAAAGTTTTCTCTTCTTTTCTGTCCTTTCCTATTTCTTTCAATATATTACGTACCTCTCCTTTGGCCCTGTCATCTTCCATAACACGCTCTATCTTTCATAATGATATCTAACCTTTTTAAAGGTATTTTAAGGTTGATGAGCTTGCTCTACGTTGTAATTTAAATTATTCTTTAAGAAAAGCTATTTTTTTCTTATTGTGATGTTGAATCTGCCTTTGTTCGTGTCAAGTTCAGCTATTACATAGTCGTTTTTACGCGCGAAAGCAACTACTGCTTTCAGCGGGTCTTAGCCATCGCAATTCTGTCTGTCTGTCTGTCACACGGGTGGATCAGTCAAAAACGGTGCAAGATAGGATCAAAGAAATTTTCACTATCGGCTGCCTGGAAGACTCTAGTTTCAGGAACCGTAAAGCTTCTCCATAAATTCGAAGGGGGTCACCCCGAACGAGGGTGCTTAATGAGAGGGGGTGGGCAAAATTTGCAATTTTTGGCCAATAAGTCGCTGTATCTCAGTAACGGTGCGAGATAGGGCCTAGGTTACTATTAATCACTAATAGGAAGTCGTGCACTGGCTCTCGATTGGCGCCGAATTCAATAACCTTGAATAACCTTAAACGCCAAAATAGGGGGTTTTACGGATTTTTGGGCGATTTCGGGCTGCGACACAAGTCTATATCATTCACAATGTGGCGCCATGCTACTATCGTTATGCGATCCAGATAGAAAATGTGGTATTTGTATATTAGTCTAGCATAAACACCTCTATTTTCAGCTAAACTGCTAAACCGGGACTGCTATAGGCTTTCGCGTGTCTCGTGAGCATTAGCTCAAATTTCTTGTTCGATTAGTATTGCCGTTTGTACCTGTGAGTTATATTTTTTGTTTGCATGACTGATGTGTTTCTTGTGTGTTCCGATGTGTGTGTGTTTTATGTGTTTTATGTGTATATGGGCCAAGTGCCTGAAATAAAACTTATAGGCCTACTGATGACGATGTTGATGTTATAGATGGACAATGGGCAAGTGACACATTATAAAATCACTAGAAGGTCATCCAAGGTCATCGATTTTCACCTCATTTGAATTATGTGACTTTCTATTAGTGAGCAATAGCAACCTACCCCCTCTCTCGCACTGTTGGGCCACAATACATCAATGACAGACGGACAGACGGACGAACAGACGGACGACTACTCATACCAATAGCTCGACAGTTACTTAAGTACCGTTATAAAGTTTAACGAAAGATTAATCGTGTACGTGATAAAATCGTTAAACTTCTTAGCCCTAAATCACAGGTTATTATTGATCGAGAGGCGACTGAGTTCATGTGTTACCAATGTGTGTATTTTCAGTGCTATTAGGCCTACATGTAAGTGCCTCCGCCAGAAGGCCTACACTTTCTGCCGCATACCGAGTGCCATTAAACTATAACAGACATTATTTTATCTACAGAAAAAGTTTTTTATTTCATGTGTACAGCACAATAGAAGTTGTTCTGCAGTCTGCACAGCTGTGTGCTCATATAGTCACTACTCATACAATGTTAGGTGTTTCTAGAAAACAACGTCGGCTCGGTACCTACACATGTTGCGGCCGTCCACATGAAGCTAATTAACCCAATCCAGTCTGACCTCTGATCTTGTGAACTGAAAATTGACACAACGAGTACTCCTGCTTTGGCAAACCTTCAAGACAACTTTTGTTTTCTACGCTTTTTGAGTTAAAAGCGAAGCTGTTATAAGCTTACGGGACAGACAAACAGTAAGACAGTCAGAAAAAAATAACTATACCCGTAATGGCACCTATTAAGACGGTCGTATAATAAATTTCTAACAGGCGATAGTACAATTATTTGATCGAGGTTAGTACAAAAATTAATAATATATTTTTTGTCAGTTAACAGTTTGACGAATGCCAGCAGATTGAATGACGTCGAAAAAGTACGTAGTGCAGTCATCATTCGGAATAAATGCAGTCGCCGCATACACGAATACAACTTGTAGGCTATTGCGCAGAAGCATTATTAACAATCAAAGTGATCATGTCAGCTCAGTGCCGAAATGAAATGCGGCCGTCCGCTTAGCTATGCGCATATAGTGCTCACTGACTTTGAATTATGACTGAAACTCTACTCTGTATTAATTATCGTCGTGTGCTTTTCGGAATCGAAAATTGGCACATCTGTCACTCCGAGCAAAAAAGTTTAAATTTTCTGAGTTTTTGTTTTTAAGTTCGAAACTCATACGGGACAGACAGACAGACGAACAAGGATCGTAACGTGGCTGTTCGGACGGCCGCGTTATAATAACGAAGACAATATCGCTTTCACCGTATATCTATAAACTTCTCATTACAGGGTGGGCCAAAAAATGGCACAGAATTTTTGTATGCCAATAACTTCATCAAATATTAACCGATTTTTAAAATTTTTTACTGCCAAAATCCAGAGAAAATTTGTAGTAACACTATTATTAAAGATCCCACCACACCTCAAGTATGTCGCTATACTACTTAGTAAAATATCAGTGTCTTTAAAGCAAAAACTGAAAACAAGGCGGTATCTGTAACACGCATTCTAAAAAAACTAACAACAAAACAACCCGTTCATTGTCTCAATTATTGTCCAAAGTAACTGAAACAAATGTTCATTGTGTCCACTTTGACGATGCACTCAAGCTGGCGACGCCACTGATCACTGGTGCGATTAACCAAACGCTGCAACAGTTTGCCCCATGTGGTGCTCTACAGGGTGGTCCAAAAACAGATATCCAGTTTTATTTTTGGGATAACTTCAGTAATTCAGCACCGATTTCAACCATTCTTTCACTGTTACAAGCAGAAATTTATGGCGCGTAAACGTGACGCCCACCGCACCTTTGTTGTGTGACCACATTACCTAGCAAAAGAAACACTGTCAAAGCTACAGTGGTCTCGGAGAACAGGCAACACATACAGATATCAATTTCGTAGCATAAAATAGTTAAGCTTACTTACTTATTTGCAGTAGTGCCTTGTGACGTCATTTTTACGTCATATTGTGTTTATTTACTTTGTTTACCAGCAATAATTTAGCTTGAGCAGCCGAACATCATTTTAATACTATCGACAGATAAGTTTAGTCAATAAAACAAAACACTGAACACCGATATTAGCAGTAGTGTTTGTTTTGCTAGGTAATGTGATCACACAATAAAGGTGCGGTGGGCGGAAGAACTTCACTTTACGCGCCATAAATTTCTGCTTGTAACAGTGAAAGAATGGTTAAAATCGGTGCTGAATTACCGACGTTATGTCAAAAATAAAACTTGGTATCCGTTTTTTTGGACCACCCTGTAGAATTGTCTTGAATTGTCAACATTGATAAACCATCTATGAAAGAGCTTCCCAAACAGCATAATCGGCAGGATTAGTCCTTATTGTCAACTCAAGCAGAGTCTACAGTTTTATCGCTCTCGTAACTGCCAGTCGCCTCGTCGCCTGTTGAGTCGGCCCTGCTTGCTACAAACTTCATTACTTCTATCGCTGGTTTCTCGATCGTGTTGATTATCAACCGCAGCGCTACGACTGTTCCACCAAATGCCAACGGCCCTGCGATCACAGCACCAATCAGCGGTATGAAAACTCTTGCCGTTTCCTTAACTGATGCTGTTGTCACCAAAGGCATTAAGTTGGTTGTGATAATCTCGACAGCTGTCTTTGTTGCGTTTAATGTGGTTGTAACCGTTTCAATTCCTAATCCCTTGTTTGCAATCGACTGGAGGTCGTCATAGCTGACCGAATAGAGCCTCGCATAGCGCTGCAGTGACTCGCTGTCAAGACCAAGTTGTCTGAAGATGAAAACCGAGTCCTCCGTGATGGTGCCCGAGTCGACGACCGTCGATGTGCCTGGAATGCATCTGACAACTGCCAGCGCAGCACTCTTCCAGATGCGAGACCGAAGCTCAGCCATTTTGCGTTGGATAATTTGTTCGCTGGTAGATTGAATTGACAGAACCAGAGCCGATTTTTTCAGTTCCGGGAAGTCATCGATTAGCTGTTGCTTCAGCTGCTGAAAGTCGAACTTCATGAGCTCGTAGTTGTCAATTAGAAACATTGGCACCTTTCCGCATCCATTCTCGTTTAAGTGATTTGCGGTTGACTGAAGAATTGTCTCAAATACGACCTTATCGTCATGGTTACGTGGATGTGCTTTTTTGTGGTTAGCAATGTCCACTGCGATCTTCGTACGAAGGAAAAAATATTTCTTGTTTCGTTTGTGAATCTCTTTGCCAAGCCACGTGTCGTTCTCCGTGAAGCGGGTAGCGGACATGAGCAGGAAAAAGTCGTAGCGGTCAACCTTAATATCAGCTAAATAGCTGGCTTTAGGGTAACGATTTGCTCCGACTCCAGGCAAATCCCAGAAAAGAAGCATCGGGTTGTCTGGGTGCGGGTAACTGCAGATCTCTAGCGTGGTTTCTTTCTCTCCGACCTCCGCTGCTCCCAGTTCCGTATCGTCTGCCGTCAGACCTCTCATGGCGTTAATGAAACTTGACTTGCCCACACCGGAGTTGCCGATCACCGCCACGTTTATTGGAACCGTTTTCCACTCCTCTCGCTTTCTTTCCAGCAGACGCATGCCTTCGTCCACTCCTTTGCTTTCACTCGCAGTCCTTATTTCTTCCATGTCTGCTGCAGCTGCAAATCCAAATTATTACGCTAGAGTTAATATTTTGACATAATAGTGAAGGCAGTTTGGTATACACTTTATGTTACGATTTCTACTGAATATCGCTTATTGAAAATCCAGCATTTCGCGTCTTTTGAGGCAATTCTTTTTAAAAGTGTTTGGCCGTGTAAAAAGTGAAAGGAAAAGATGTGGGACACACGATCGATTCTGCACCAAAGCATATACTGTGCGACTGCGCAAAATGTGAAATGCAAAAACGAATAATGTGTCAACGAATAAAACGCGAAATGTGCGAATGAAATGCGTAGCAAAAATATGAAGTCGTTGCAACACCTAATTTCTCATGTTAGCAGACAGTTTTGCGCTTTTTTGTCCAATGTGCATTTTATTAGAAGCAATTACATGTATTTGCTACCCGACTTGTTTTAAACTACATTGTGAAAAAGTTAATATAAAAACTAGAAATTTGTGGCAAAGCCCAACGTGAGTCCGCCCGGCGCCCTAAGTCCGATTGGTGGGAAATTATGGGTGGGGGTAAAATTTCCTCGGCACCAAAATCACGTGGCCCGAACTCAAATGCATTGGCATACGCCGAACGCGCATTGTCGACTTAGGGTAGGTCAACGTGAGCGCTTATAACTTTGTTCGTAGTGGACGGAATTTCACAAAATGTTTTTGTTCAACACCGAAAAGATCGTGTTCGTCAACGCCGTTTAGATTTTGTCGCTATCTTCATCGATTCCAGAGATATTTGCGGTCAAACTCGAAAGTTGTCGTAAAACGTACTAAATTTTGGACATTTTTTGCCCTCCCAAATTTT
>Ga0056128_1006929_pt1 | contig 14293 bp, 11 predicted proteins | sample WorMetLIZISLAND2_FD_71113 | JGI IMG/M metagenome (GOLD analysis project Ga0056128, IMG submission 71113) | Marine gutless worms symbiont microbial communities from Max Planck institute for Marine Microbiology, Germany - Olavius geniculatus... ... | reverse complement strand
TAAAATTTGGTGACGATCGGTTCAGGGGTTTTTGGTTGGCTGAGGGTCAAAGTTTGCATTTTCCCATATACTTTGAAGGTCGTCCTTACAACACTCACACTACCGTGTGAGGTGTGATCGATGCGAGATACGGCCTAAGATACTATTAATCACTAATAGGAAGTCGTACAATGGCTCTCAATTGCCACTGAATTCGATGACCTTAGATAACCTTGAATGCTAAAATAGGGGTTTTTATGGAAAAATTTTTCAATTTTCAGCCAATGATGGTGGAATTCATGCATTGGATGTGGCGTGCAATACTGAAATTCATGCACTGGATATGGCGCCAGGCGTCATCCGCCGTCGTGTCTAAATAAAACATCGTTGTGAGCTTAGATTTCGTTCGCACCGAGCCTTCACACATGCATCGCTGTTTCCTCTTTGCGTTAGCTGGGCTTTACTTGTTTCAGAATGTCACTGACAACAAGTAGAATATTTTGCCATTCTTTCCTCGATAAACAATACAACAAAATGCAACAAGGAATAATAAAAAAGAATTAGCTCCGTAAATTACTACCACCTATTCCATAAGAACAATTTTACTTCTGATATTATCAATTTATCAAACATCATAATTACGTCAAGATAAAACAAGAAGTCCAGCTGTCGCTAGGACAGCCGACCGTACTGGTTGTCACTGACTTCAAGATCATCCTAGGTAGATAATTTTCATGTCATTTGAAAGCCAATATGTAATTTCCTATCAATGATCAATAGCAACCTAAGCCCTATCTCGCACCGTTTAGCCACAATAGCACGCAACGGCCTTCAAGGTCATCCAAGGTCAATGATTTATATGTCATTTGAAAACCAATATGTGACTTCCTATTAGTGATCAGTAGCAACCTAGACCCTATCTTGCACCATTTAGCCACAATACATCCATTACAGATGAACGATGGACGGACGGATGGACAGATGACAAAAATGACAACAGCTCAACCCTTAAGCTGTTACTTAAGTACGGTGAGGTAAAAACCATATAAAGAGGCCTCCTGATAGAAACGTAATAGAGAGATATCAAAAACTTTTTATAGCTGAAGCTAAAACTAACTAAAAAAGCAAAATATGAAAGAATTAACTGATTCCATATTACACGGTGTTTCACAAAAAAGGACCCATTCTGTTTTTTTTCATAATTCACTCAAATTTTTATCACTTTACACAAAATTTGTAACAATTGTAGCTGAAAAAAATACTAATTCAAAATATTGGAACAAAATAAGGCAGTTGATCAAATATTCTTTGTTAGTCGTGACGTAATACTGACGTCATAATATGTCACGAGTATAAGCTTGATAGTCTCGACTGGCGTTGTCAGTTGCTACCCTGCTTCGATGGTGAATTTAATCTGGTTCGCTAATGAAAAATGTTTATCGTGTCAGCACTAAGCAACATGGAGACATGAAATCAGGCATCTTGCGATCCAAAAATTCAACCTTCTCGCAAGCTTAGTGTGCTATTGCACTGTCTTGCTCGAACATGTGAAAGTCCAACTATCCCCACAGACACGCAAATGCAATCGCTTTGCATATTTTTGTGGCTGCAACTGTAAAACGTCAAAAATTTATCATCAGCGAACCAAATTTTTCAACATCGGAGCAGGGTAGCAACTAACAGCACAAGTTGAGACTCACAAGATTGTACCTGTGACACATTATGATGTCAGGGTTACATCACAACTAGCAAAGAATATTTAATCAACTGCCATATTTTGTTGCAATATTTTGAATTAGTATTTCTTTAGCTACAACTGGTAAAAATTTCATGTAAATTGATCAACATTTGAGTGAATTATGAAAAAACAAAAGGTGGTCCAGTTTTTCGTGTATAAAGGGTGTTGTAAACACTATAGATCGTTTTCCAAAAATGACTCTAGTGGCTGGCAGAACGTGTTGTATAATATATGAACGTGAATTTGCATTTAAAAAAAAATCATCAAATAAAAATGGCAAAAGATTATCATAACATTCATACATAAATGTTGATCGCTGAAAATCAGTAGCATCATGCAATTCTAATATAGCCGATTTGGTGATTTGAAGAGTGATACTCAGTGGTGTTGTAGGTTAAAGAATAGGTGGGGTCAAAGTCGCCAGGTTCCAACAGACACCACAAATTTCAAAGAAAATTCCGACAGGTAGCAGCAAATTTCCAACAGAAAAAATTAGCGGTGCTCAAAATTTCCCCAAAATTGGGGTTTTCAGCTATAAATTTCACATTGTTTTACGAATACAAGGAAAAAGATTCTCCCAAAAATTACAAACAGCCCAGAATTTAAGGCAGCAACGGTCCACCTGCCATAACATCATTGGCAAGAAAGTAGGTAAGTAAGTGATCTGCATTTGTAGCGTGCCATATGTCAAACAGAAGTGTGAATCATATTATGTGCACTTTGACCTCAGCGAGGGTACGGAAACGTTTGGGACAGATCGAACAGCAGTGTACTAACTTACTTTGCACCTCACTGGATTTGTGTCAACGCACTACCGTGTAAATGCAGACGTTTTTTGAGACATGTGTATTTAGTGACTTAACGACTGGACTAATACGTAAACCTTGAGCTCGCCGGAAGTTCGGAAGCGTTTGACGCAGACGGGGCAGCAGTGTGGCCGCTCGTCGGTATGTCTCATCAGATGACGTTTGAGCTGGCTGGATGACGTGTAGGCCGCGTGGGGGCAGTGCGGACAAAGGTACGGCCTCCGCTTCTCGTGGACATTCCGCACGTGCTCGGCCCGTCCGCTGGAACGTCGGAAGAATTTCCCGCACTGGTTACACTCGTACCGACGGCGCTCGGTGTCCTCCGTGTGAGTCCGGAAATGGGTCCACAGTTTGCGCCGCGATTTACCTCGCCACCCGCACTTGGTGCAGACACAGATATTGCACACCACTTTATTAACAGTATATTTATTACACACCGTGTCCCAAAATTAAAGGCCCCCTACATATGAGTTAGTATAACTACAAAGTTCTTCAAAATGCTACTTAAAAACTTATTTCCTTACGAAATTAAACATCGCAAGCAAATCTGTGTACTGGTTGTTTATTAACAGACTTTTACAAGAACAATAAACACACTGTAAAAAATCTTTTAAAAATGCATCATGTACAAAGTTAGGTTCAGTTTTAAAATGTCATCGACAATAGGTTTTTTGCATTCTACATTCTACATCACAATATAATAAAGGCAGGCTGGGGAAACATGAATAAGCTGAGCAATGTATGAACCTTGACACAGAGGAAGGGCCGGTCATTGCTGTGTCTGATCCGTCGATGTTCCGCCAGACCATCACTGCGAGTAAACGTTCGCCCGCAGTCCGAGCACTCGAAGCCAGAGTCCCCTCGCGTGGGGTGCCGGTGACGTCGCATGTGAACGTGCAGCTTGCGGAATGTTTTCCCGCAGATTGGACACAACTCTTTCTTTGACAGATCGACTGCGGCAGCTGAGTCACGTCCAACTGCCTCGTCGGTGGTCACTGGCTGAGACCTATTGCTACTCTTATTCCGATCTTCATTATTCTCGACGTCTGAGCCACTAATCACCCTAGGTCCACTGTTGTTCTCCTCCCTATTCTCAATGTTTGAGCAATCAGTTCTGTCGGTAACTGTCGTCATGCTTTTGTCTTCTTCAGTCTCAGCTTGTGCAATGTTAGTACCATCATCATCATCATCATCATTGTTAACATGATTATGATCTTCGATGTCTTGTAGTAAGTCTGAATTGTCTTCCGCTATAAATTCCACTGCATCAGGTTTGACAATCCTGATCACAATTTCTCCGTTCGATCTCAGTTCTTTGACAAGACCTGTAACACAATATGATGCACAATTTTATCTGTTGTGCATATCATTCAATAGTACTACCGATGCAATTAAAAATAGAAGAAAAAATAAAAAACTAAATGTATGTTAATTGATGCATAACTGCTCAACACCGAGGTCAACTCCAGAGTCAGACAGGACATTGTTGTGTAATACACGATTCTCTTCAACAGATACCTATATAAATCATCTGCAGAAGGCATTAATTTATAACTCAGACATAACAGACCACAGACCCAGATATTACTGGTATAACAATAATCACCTACCCAGCAAGTAACGTTTAACTACGCACTGGGCCTTGCCTTAAAACTTAAGTCCCTGGCATTCACCTTTGATCGCTGTGCCTAGTTCTGAACTATTTGCTGTCTAGATAGTAATACAATGAGAACTAAAACCGAAAACATAAGGCACAAAAAAAACCCATGCTTCCAGTTGCCATTCATCTGTAAAAAGCCTTAGTATCTACAATTTTTACCAAAACCATCAAAAATATCTGTGAAGTTTTTGCATCTAGTCTGGTTTGGGTTCTTATGGCTAATATTTAGTGTGTCACTTTGTCTTTATGACTGTTACACAGAATAAATAGAAGGTGCTCACGAGAGTGCATATCTCCGCCAAAAGTGAAATAATTAAAACATTACGACTACTACTACTACTACTACACCTACAGCTACTACTACACCGACGATTACTACTACACCTACAACTACAGCTAACGATAATGGGTCACGACCTTGACCTTCCGGGGTTACAATATGTCATCGGTCACGTGACCATTCAACTCGCAGTGGTCGAATTCCTATGGGTGGTCCATTGTGACCATGCATCTATCTGGCACCGTTATAAAGATACATGTACACACAAACACAGAATGCTGAACACACACATGAAACGACGAACAGAACGACCAATCTCTTAATCTCCTCAACGTTCACTACGTTCACCTTGGCGGAGATAACAAAAAAAATTATTTTGTCAAACTTCAACTGGAAGTACTGGAATTCTTTAAGCCTTACACTAAGTATACTTACAGATGTGTTTAGTGAAGATGTGAGATGTTACGCCTGTCTCTTCATCAAATGTCCCTCCGCATTCACCACACACATACAGAGCCTTGCCGACACAAACATTCTTTCCATCGCCTGCGTGATTCATCACTGTTTTCGTTGACTCATCACCAGTGCTGGATCGGTGATCACTACCAGTGCCGTTTGTATGTGAATGATCCATAACGGGTTTTTCCGACTGAACGGTAGTATCACTTTCAATTCCATGCTGGAGCCTTCGATGTTTCTCGAGCATATTTGGTCGAATGTAGACACGGCCGCAAATGTCGCAGGCATAGTGTCGGACAACTGGCCGTGGCTTTAGTCCAGAGAGTTTATCGGTTGACTTCTTTGCTAAATAAAGAACAAATATCACACAAGAAATGTATTACTGCTACAACCGGTGTGCGCATTGACTTTCTGAGCAAAAAAACCCAGCAAAACCAAAAAAAAACAGTTGGCTCAAATATTGTAAAGACCAGTGCTGTCACCAATCAGATAATAATGACTCATAGTACTCTTAAAATGTTTTTTTTATTTTCTACCACTCCAGAAATTATAAAAATTAAAATCTGCTCACTAATGTTTCTGAAATCTAGTAAAAGCAGCAAATAGACAGACAGCGAGACATACGTACATAGAGAGACTTGAAGCAAGACAGAATTATGCTAATATCAAAAACCACACTGCAGTAATTAGCATAACACAAAACACAGCAATAATATTAAACGTAATAAAATGAATTAGTTTACCAATTACCTGTATTCATGTGATTTGAACCACACGATACTGGGTTCTTTGGACTACAATGAAAATCAAGAAAATGAATATCACAGAAAAAAAACAAAAAGTCTCCAATGCAGCAGTCAATAAGTATGAAAATAGTTCCATTTACAAGTAAGTTCACAAAATGGTGCTATTCCATTAATTCTTAAAAAAACGACCACACGCAACATACTCTCTCAATCAATCATTAAATTATAAATTGAAATGTGAACAGAGTTCCCCGAGGCACCAGTTTGCGAGTAGGCATGATCAAAAGCCATGTTTTAAGACCAAATTTAAAACAAACAGCAATGTGCCCACTATTGCGACAGACAACCACATGCTTCGGGGAACAATCATTATACAGAACCTAACATAACAAGCCATTTCTTTCAAGGCAATCACTTAGTAGAACATCAATTCTGACTACAACTAAAATTAACAGCGAAACACCAAACTAAGACTAGAAAGTGCTCGTGAGAGTGCATATCTCCACCAACTGAAGTAAGCTTAATTCAAACATTACTACTAGCCTACTACTACTACTACTAATTACTAGGCAAAGATCTTGGAAATATCTGTTGTACAAGCTGAGTTATAGCCAATTGTAGCTCAAGTTTTGTTGCCATGGCAACAGGGGTCGATCAAGGATAAATACAAAGAAAGAAGAGGAAGAAGAGGAAGGCCCCACTGTGACAGCAAAAAGGAAAGGAAAAGTAATAACAGTAAATGCCAGCGTTGCTGCTTGCATTGTAGAATGACGCCATTGCTATTATGACGTCATGCAGGCGCCGATGCATTATGAGTCATCATGTGCACAGACAGACGGACAGAAAAAGCGATTATGTAATCTCTACCAATGTTCAATACATTCACCTTGGTAGGGATAATAAAAAACCCAAATGAAAACTACCAACAAACCACATAAACGTAAAAATTAACAAACATAAACTAACTACCAATACTGAGACCTGACTAAAGTGATGACCAGAAAATAAAACAGACCAATTCTACACTGTCCCAAAAAAACGTCCCACTTTGTGATTGTCTATATCTTCGCCAAATATTAACTGATTTTCAAAATTCTTTCACCGTTACATTCTGTGGACAATTAGCAATAAAGTGATTACTGAATATCCCGCCATACGTAAACTGTGTCGCTACACTACCTCGTGAAATATAAACGCAAAAATAACCAGCAATCATAGACAGCAAGCATGTTGGTACACAAAATACACTTCCAGCCAATACGATACTACTCTTTGTTAGATCTGTTTCATTGAATATTTGACGTATTGAACGATATGTTTGTTTCTGGCCTTTGTGGTTCAGCAAGCCTACAATTTCATCAACAGTGATTATGTTCCCTTCAGTACACGTATGCAGTGAAGTCTGCCAGTCTCATGCCTTTGGTCGATGCTGCATGTTTCCCAAATCTCTGTTAATAACTAAGGCTGTTAAAGGTTAACCGATTAACCGGCTAACCGGTCTTGAAGGCAAGACCAGTCCTGAAACTGACGGTTAACCGGGTTAATCAGTTCTTTTCCTGACAGTCAACCAGTCAAAGAGAATGGGTGGTCTTAATAAAAATCCCATTCTTTCCCTGTTGCAGGTTATCTTCAAAATTTTGTTAGTATTCTCCAAAAACTGTACTTTTTGAACTAGTTCAAGTTCTTAATCAGAGCCTTGTCTACATTGATAAAGGGTAGATTATATCACCGGTATATCATTGGTGCATTAAAAATTATTACTTACGACAATATCATCTGCTTTTGTTTACAAACATTAGAAATGTATGTAACACTTAACATAATGTAATTTTTGTAGAAAAGTTAGTAAAAATTGTTTCAAAAGATGACTTTTTGCACATGTATTATAATGGTTTTAGTGATTTTTGAAAATTTACATTTCACAGGGTAACGTAGCACTACAGTTAAGGTGTGATGGGATATTTAACAACTACTTTATTGCTAATTGTCCACCGTGAAAAAAGTTTGAAAATCGGTTGATATTTGGCGCAGATATGGAAAACGGCAGAGTGGGACGTTTTTTGGGGACACAGCATATACCACTCAAGACCACGCAAGCAGCAAGTAATGAAAACAATGAGTACATCAGTAAACATATGGTCAGTGAACACATATGATATGATGGAATATACCTTGGAGTATCGATTTGTTCAATCTCTTGCTTCAACTGAGTCTCGGTAACCTCACAAACTGGTTCAATATTAGTCAGAATCAAAGTCTGTGACATATAAGCAATTACGCATAAACATTACATATAAAACACTGTATTAGCAAATTTCCCCAAAAAAACTATTATCATTCATGCAAGTAAACATAAACTAAGTATTTATAAATCTCAACAGACTTTCTCAAATACTGTCAGGAAATCTTCCTTCATGTCAGAAAAATTTTGGGCAAAAATGGAAATGGAGCTGAATATCCCAATTTTGAGAAAATGTGAGAGCAAAATAGAAATTCCGAGCATCCATAATATCCTCTGTCAAAAATTCAGAACTGTCCGTCAGAATTTGGTCCAAAATTTGCAGTGCATGTCGGAAAATTGCAGCTAATTTTTAACTCATGATGATGCTGCTTGCGCCCAGTAAAAATAAGGAGGGGGAGGAGAAAGTTTTGATAAGGTTGCAGACCAAAACTTCCCCCTCCATTTTTCACTGGGCAAGCTACACCCTTAACAAAACTTCCCTCCCATTTTTTTACCTTCCCCTATTTTTCAATCCACACCCTTACCAAAACTTTCTCCCTAGAGAAAGAAGTCCAATATAAATGAGAGAAAAACTTAAGTAAGAAATTGGGGGAACCTGAGCCCAAAACTGGGGGGAGTTGCGCCCGATTTCGATTCCAGATTTGGGAGCAAAGAAGCCACTGATAATAATAAATATCACATGTTCATACGTTGTGGTCTGGCTGTATGTGGGAGGCTGTATCAGTTGAACTGCCGTAGACTTCTTCTGAAACAACCTCTTCACTTTCGACAGCATCATTTTCATCCAATAGCATTTCTATCACTGACGACTGTACCCATGGACGCAATACACAAACAATGTTCAATGTTACCATAATGGTGCGGTGCCTAGCTAGCCCTGCCTAGCAGCAGTTATTAGCAGCATGGTCCTATATTGCAGTGGTAAAGTGTCAGAAAATATGGCCCTCTGACCTTGACCTTTGACCTTGAAATTCAATAGGGTTCTTATGGTTGCCAACGTACATGTTCACACAATATTTCATGAAGCTAAGTGCAGCGATTTATGAATTATCAGAGTACCGGTAACGTAGAAAAAAAGCAAAACTTCGCTACAATGCTGAAAACAATGCTGTCTGTCATCACCACTGCAAACAGTAAGTAACAAACTGCTGCTTATGTCACTGTTCGAAGGTGACCACTTTACAGATTCCCTGACTCAATATGCCTACATGGCACTCTTTACGACACTGGGCTTACCCACATCATGCACACTAGCTGCATAATAATGAAATGCAACAGAGACATTAACATCATAATGCAGCGGCAAGCCCATGCTGTTTTAACAGGCATTTTCTCAGTACAATTGGATTGACTGGTTCAGCTTTTGATAATCGATCCAACCAACCAAGGGGTTTTGAAGCCGAAAAGTTTTATGGGTTCAGTGCCCTTTCTCATGTCCAACCAAAAGCATTAAAGAAGTAATTTGAGCAAAGTTAATGAGACGCGTGAGAGCCTTAGCAGTTCCTGTTCGCAGGTTGTCCTTGTCCGTCTCCAGCCATTTCTACACAATACTCTTTTTATGTGTGCCTCACAGCCAAAAATCGCAAAAAAACACTAGAACACTCTATTTTGCGAGTTCAAGGTCATTCAAGATCATTGACGTTGACACCATTAAAAGGCAAGTCACTAGTGCTCGTTATCATAAGCAGCATGTCTGCTCTATCTGCAAGCATTTTCACGCTACACAAACCATTAAAAAAAATAACCACTTTTTAGGGGTTACCCTTCTTTGACATCCACATGTACCACCCTCCTTAAACCTAGGGGGTTGCAACTTGCAGCAATAAAATCTACGCTTAATGCCAAAAATTTCCTACACAGATTGTCTTGATCTCCAGCCATTTCGATACAATTCACTCTTAAAATGTGTGACACAGCCAAAAATCGTGAAAAATCACTAAAGCTGATTATATTTTTCGGTTTGAGGTCATTCAAGGTCATCGATGTTGACATTCTTATGAAGCTCATCACCAGTGCTTGCATGATAAGCAGCAAGTCTGTGTCTATCTGTAACCTTTTACATGCTATACCAACCAATAGCGATAAAGTAAGCAAATTTTGGGGGTGGTGGTAGTGGGTACCCCTCTTTCACGCCATAGTTCGAAGGGAACCCCCTCACCCAGGTGCACAAAATTTTGTTGCGATAGACTAGAGTCCTTGCGGCAACCCACGGTAAAGATTTTGTGATCCTACCTTGCATCCATTTGAAATTTTCATTTGCGTCCATTTGCATCATTCTACAATGCAAGCAGCAATGCTGGCAAATACCACAATATGACAAACAGACAGACGGACGCCCAGACGATGCCTAAGACGCGCAAAGCATTACATGCTTTCACACATAAAAAGCACTAAAAATACTTCGTAAAAACTCACCGTATCTAATTCTCTAGCATCTGAGCATATCATGTCCAAGTCTGTTGCATTATCAGCTCGTTCGTCAAACTCTTCTGTCTGCAAAAAAAATTAATTTTGCACACACTCAGCAGTCGCTTTAACAATACACAGTTTACTGAATCACAGGCTGAATGGTAGTTCAAGCCCTGTGTTAACGGCGACTTCTCTTTCCTATGGAAAAGCCAAAAATTTGACCCCCCACAAAATCAAAACCCCTGACCCAATTGAGATAAAATTTGGCACGGTTGATTGTCGGCTAGATGAACCCTCATGCAAAATTTCATGTAAATCTGCCCAAGGGGGGTTTCTCGGCAAATAGGTGAAATATACGCAAAATTTTTTATAGCCATACCTTTTTTTCTTCAACGCACCTACAGGTCAGACCTCTCAGCGGATTTTTGCATGCAATAGCTCAAACGATGCAGTATCAAACAAGTATGTGCCTTTTTGGGGTGAGAAGATTAAAATTTACTATTTAACGTATTTATTAGAAAAATTGGAAAAAATTACAATGGCGCCTATGGGGAAAATTAAACAATTCTTTAAACAATCATAACTTTGGCTGTGTATAAGATAGAGTCGTAATTTTTGGTTCTAGAGTATGGTTTTCGGAGATAGCCAATCTAATGGTGTTATGCAATGTTACCCCAGCCTCTCCCTGGTTGCCATGGCAACAAAATTTAGGACAAAATTGGCTATAACTCGCCTTGTGTAAGAGATATATGCAAGATTTTTGCATGGGGGTTATGGGGGCTATATGGGGGTTTTCGGGGATGGGTAACCGAATGCTGCCAATCGAATTTTACCCCGACTGACCCTCATTGCAATGGGAACGAAATTTGCGACAAAACGGGCTATAATTTGACATAATGTACAAGATATCTTCGAGATTCTTGCATCTAACAAGGGGTTTTGAGAGTGGAGCGAATAAATAATTTTAGTAAGTCTACCACGGTTGACTCTCGTTGCCATGGCAACAAAATTTGCAGAATTTTTGTCAAAAATTGGCTATAACTCTCTTAACTACGAGATGGGCTCAGAATGTAGTTTGACATCACTTTATTCACGTTTGTGGTCGGCCATTTTATGCAACGGTCCAATAACTGCAATAATACGAGTAATTAAATTAGCATTATTGGAGTGTTTTCCAGGCCTACATTAAGCAGGTAATGCTTGAAATATTAGTTTGTTTATTTATATGGCCTTTTTGTGGATATAAAAGGAATTTTGTTTAATATTGTCACCAATGCAGGCCAGTTTATACACTTGTTAACGGCAACATTTAAGGACCTGATCGAAAACAGCAAAAATTACAAAAAAATGATATTATTCAGCAGCACACTGACACACAGTTAGTGTGATGCGAGCAATATCACCTTTTTGTAACTTTTGCTGTTCTCAATGTGCAAGTCCTTAAATGTTGCCGTTAACAAGTGTATGAACTCATGTTTTGTAATTTATTACTAAATAACATCTGAAACATCGATGCCACTGTGAACAGAGATGACAAATAATAATCTATTGTATTTAAGTAATTAAGTTAATTCACTGTAAAAGCAGCAAGTAACTACATCCCACAAAGGTATTATTCACAATGCTGGTTGTGTTTAATTAGGTTTCAGTGCATACAATTTTTAAACAATAACCTTAAACATAAGCACATGATTAAATGTTGCAAACAAGGCAATAAGAAAGCCAAATAAACGTGACTGCATTTCAGTACCGGTATTTGCAAGATTTAATTCTGTAACAAGCAATTAGAAACACAGACAATTTTAACTATACCTTAATAATACCATGATTATGTTCACTGTTTACAGAATCAACCACCAAAGCATTGTCGTTCTTAGAAGCCACAAGATACACAAAGGCTTTGCAGCCACGTTCACCCGTCCTACAGCAAAAAAGAACAATGAATCAACTTTAACATTTCATTATTACAAATAATTGCGATGCTTACAACAGTATGGAACAACAAGCTAAACTAAAATACTTCCTTCTCAATTCTCATGTGAAGAGCAATATATTAAAAAGAAATAAGCCAAGTTACTGTCGTAATCAGACATATAAGCAGAATTATATGTTTAATCTAGAGCTGTCAAAGCATTAATTTTTTAACAAGTCAACGCATTGTGTTAATTTTTTTAACACATGCATTAACATGTTAATAACACATCATTAATACTGCTGATATTGTAAGTAGATTGCATCAAGAGGGTGACAGAGATGCAGCCCACTGTGAAGCCTGTGTCTCAGGACAGTAGTGGCGGAATGGCAACAAAACAATTTCTAACTACTTGAATGTTATTCGATCGTCAAATTATCTGCGGTTTAATAAAATATAATTGGAACTCCAGCTTCACAGAATTTAGTAAATTTACTCATGCTTAATTTTTTAACACACGTAAATTTCAAGTAAACGCATAAATTAGACAGCTCTAGTTTAATCCCAAAACACATTCTGAGAGTGACAATATAACACATAATAATATTCTCAAATCACAACAGTAAGACAACAAGACAGTAACCACTATTACTGTTCAGAAATACCACGCACATGTACTATATATCTAGCTGAATACCAAATACTCTAGAAAAAATATCTAAACAGTATTTAGGTACCAAATATTAATGGCACTTTAAATACATTTACATGCTAAATACTCAAAAATTTTGCTTGTTATATTAACAAAAAGAACTGAAATAACTAAACAGACAAATAAATGGTGGCAATATACCAAATTGTATACAGCAATGGATTAAAAAAACGTTGAGAAAATTAATCAGAAATAGAAAATAATACACACAAATTAAACAACTTACGCTGGCTTCCTGTAACCATCAGCTGTAAACACTCTTTGTTTTCTGCTACTGTGCACACAGCTGTAACGAAGCTGATAGTACACAAGATCGGCGGAAAGTGACGTCACGTAACTTTTTGGCGCACAAGAAATCGTCCTGATGCCACTCTTCCAAAATTCCACACCTGTTAAGTTCTTTATTCTCAGAATTTTGTCCTTCACTTCTTCAAAACTGTAAAACTTTTCACCAATGGTAAATGACAAGTCGGCCTCTCCACTCATTGTACACCGTCTCCTAAGTCACAAGCAAATCTGCGTGCTTAATTCAAATGCAAATTAACAAAACACTGACTACAAAATGCAACAAATGCACAATTCACTAAACAAGAAGTGAAAAACAAGCAAAATGCCTAAAAGCAACTTAATTCATTTTGGACTTTCCAGAGTTTGTAGCTCCGAATTATGGAACTTTCGTTCCTACGTACTTTCATTCCAGTACACTCCTGGGAACGAAAGTTCTATAGATGGAACTTTCGCTCTATGGAACTTTCGCTCCCGAGAACTTTCGTTCCCAGGAGCGAAAGTGACGTGGAACTTTAGCTCCCAGGAATTTTCATTCCATGGAACTTTCGTTCCTGCAGTCAACGTAACGTGGTTTCACTCCCCAACACAAATTATGGTTATTTAATTGATAAACTAATGCAAATTAAGGTCTTATAGCTCGTTCTGTACAGTTTCATTGTAGTAAAAGATGGTAGGATCTAGCAAATTATTTTATTAATTAATTTATCTTAATTTTACTAAGTTCTCCAAATTCTTCATCAAATTATATTTGTTTAAAAATTTTTCCTTAACTTATGTTTTCGTCAAGTTTTTAAAGGTAAAGGTAAAGGTAAAGGTTGTCAATTTGTATAGCGCATCATCACGAGCATGCGCACGCCTCTAATGCGCTTTAGTCATTAACCAGAGTTGCCTGCCGCACAGCCACCGTGTGCAGCCTGCAGACACAGGCTGGCGCAGCAGCCAGCTAGGCAACCCCAGTCAGCTGTACCAAGGTCCCCACCTTCCGTAACTCATGTGAATGAGTTACTACTCATTTTACCGTCCCACGGAGGGTAGAAGGCTGAGTCGACCTAGCTGGCAGGC
>Ga0056128_1006926_pt1 | contig 14298 bp, 9 predicted proteins | sample WorMetLIZISLAND2_FD_71113 | JGI IMG/M metagenome (GOLD analysis project Ga0056128, IMG submission 71113) | Marine gutless worms symbiont microbial communities from Max Planck institute for Marine Microbiology, Germany - Olavius geniculatus... ... | reverse complement strand
AAGATCCCCTTCCCACCATGGGTAATCAAGCATCTTCTGCTAGCCAGATGCTGAGCCTATGGAAACGAGATGTGATGCCCGACAGATCCCCGGCCTACCATGGTAGAGGCGGTACAGTGGTTGGAGGTGGGAACTGTGCCGTGGACACAGAAGTGAGTAAGCAAAGTGACGTGGGACGGAATGAGACCATGGTAGGTTCGAGCAAAGTTGTGGTAGGTCACATTCCTCCCTTTAACCATTGAACCCGTACACATGTATGTGGATAGTCCGTGACGTATGGCCATCTAGCCTACGCCAGACCTTTTGTTACCTTTCCACTTCCCAGCGTCATTTGCAGCAGTTATTTTTGGACATCTTTTGACAGCATGGAAATCGGCTGGCATAAACAATTTGACATAGCCTAGTTTTATGAACAGAATAGATCTTCGAACGGGACTGAATACCTAAGCCAACTCGAGTAAATTGGGTACAGTCACGACATGGTGTCGATAAAGAAAATTGCCGAAAATTGTTGAATTACTGCAGTGGCCGGTCAATACATCAATTTACGGAGGCATTGTGTTGCCTCGTGATATGTCAAAGGTGGTCCAAAAAAGAAAGCCACGAAGTTTTCATTGCCATCTTTGTTATATCGACTATGTTTATTTTGTTGTCAGAATTCTTTCACAGTCACGTTCTGCATTTGTTTCGTTCAAACTGACATGTGGACAAAATGACAGTAGTTTTACGTGGAAAAAAATTCGCAGTGGACGGAACAAGCGCAAGTCTTGCAATTTACAATGGTTCCGCGGATGGCTGCATGCGTTTTTTATTTTGAACGGCACGACTTTGTACAAACTCCACTACTTTGATTTTTTTTGTACCCTCGTTGCTTGACAAGTCGTACAACACCTTGAATTCTTGATGTTTTACAGCCTGTTTTACAGCAAGTCAGAAAGAAGTCGAAGGAAACGGTGGACTTGGGGCTTTATTAATTGCCCTAAAAGCCCGAGTGAAATGATGGAGATGAGCGCTAGAGACATCCAGAGCTCAATTTACAAATTGTCTCTCAAAATATAAAGAATTAACGTCGTAAAATTTAGATTTCGCAATCCAATACGGCGTACAGAGCCCTCCCTTTATTCCAGAGACTGTCGTGCTGCACCAAGCGAACTTTTAAAATGTCTCAGCGCGCCATAGCGAGGCCCCACAAGTCACAAAATGTCGAGCTGCTGGCTTGTAAGGGCCTTGTTTGTGGGGCCCCCGTGTGGCACGCCTAAATCCGCCTCTGTTTTACCATTATAATGATTCCTCGTCGACGGTTTTTGCTTTTTGTCTCAGCGGCTTATTCGGGCGCCTCAAATTACAGTAATGACGCATCTTTTCCTACAAATTATTCACTGAAGACGTCATTGTCTATGATTAGACGCACGGTCCAACATTGTCCATTCCTCGGTTGATATTGTGTGAATCTTCTTCTCATTTAATGAGCTGCTGGCAAATGTTTGTTTGATGCTACACGACCTAACTATCATTGCGGTAACACCTGCGTCCCCGGGTGTCACGTGCACGTCGCTATGGCAACGGCTGACGCTGCGCCGGAGGAGGGAGGCGTCATTCACGGAAGTCCCAGGAACAAGGCGAGTCGAGTGACGTCGATAATACTAATAATATAATTGGCAGGTTGAGTTTAATTTCCGTCACGTAACACTCGTGACAGCGACGACGACGACGACGACGTTGGAAACATTTTCTCCGCCATTCGCTTCGTTCACTTGGAGGAGATGATAATTTCCCGCCAAGACGCACGTGTTTGCACGCACCATACACCCACACACACTCCTGTATACATCAGCTGCGCACACTACACCGTGTCTCAAAAAACAGCGAAAATTGTTTTTGGGATAACTTTGTCAAATTTCCACCAAATTTGATAAATTTTGCCACAAAAATGGCCAAGACGATATTATTATGTACGGTGCACTCAATTACCACCTCACCTAATTTATGTCAACGCACTACCGTGTGAAACACAGATGCTCAATAATGTTACATTACGCGGCGATTATTTGTATCTGATGGCTCACCTTTGCATCATCAATTCGACAGAGGATGCGACGTGGTTCAATAATTTTGAGGTATTAAATATTTTATGCTGAAAACAGCAGACAACAAAATAGCTGGCTGATGAACTTAAAAACGTGTAATCGATGAGTGAATGCATTTGATCAGTCGATCGTTGATTCTGCTATCAGCCATCGGCGTTGCATCTAAACCATTGCGTCTTTGTAGACGGAGCACACTTTGGCATAAATTCTAATTTGCAAATGAGTTGTTATACAAACTTACAATTCTGTTAAATAATTCACATTTTAGTGTATTTTGTGCCTAATGAACTCGTTACGGCGTTTACTTAAGACAAAAACTCAGCATTATGCAACAATTTGGAACATCTATGTTTCACATGGTAGTGCATTGACATAAATTAGATGAGGTGGAAAATAAGTGCACCTTACATAATTTCGCCATCTTAGCCATCGACTTGCGAAAAATTGTTAAAGTTAGTAAAAATTTGACAAAGTTATGACAAAAAAATTTGACTGTTTTTTTTCTGAGACACGGTGTATATATGACGTTTTACATTCCCATTTCCGGTCAGCCCATTCCCGTGCAATCAATTTCCACTTTCACTCATTTCCACCTTCAGTTGTACGTTTTATTTCTATTTTCATGGGATTCTCGTTAAGATATCCTGTTCTCCCAATTTTCATTCCAGTCGATGAAATTTTAATACAGTTCTTTGCATTGTCAATACTTTTCAGCGGATATATATCCTGATTTACACATATGCAATTGTGAAGGTTTAGTTCCGCCACTATTGAATTTGAGCTAACTACAGAGGTCTGTATGTGTACGTTCTTACGGTGCAGGTAGTCCAAGAATACGAGCGTGCGGTTATATTTCGCCTCGGACGTCTGTTGCCAGGGGGCGCCAAAGGACCAGGTTTGTTCTTCACAAATTATGCTTCGTTTGCTGACGTGATAGGCTTAATCATGATATGGTCGATTTCAGACAAACGTGTGATTAAATAAACTTTATTTATAAACGGATGAGATCGTTTTCAACTGCGTGATTGCAAGTTATAGTTAGGCTAATTAATGTTGACTGCGTAAGTCTGTGAAAACATCTTTTGTAGTTCGTGATGATAATAATAATTTTGACGATAAATTTATGTGATACAAAACAAACGCTGATGATACTGTTTATAAAGGGAATTTTTAAAATGTGAAACTGCACAAATGTATTTTTTTTTCAAAATTTCTGCGAGCAAAATCTTTTCTGTAGAATGCTGACGGAAACGCTAGGCTTATTTATTCGCAATCTCGTCCACAGACAGATGTTGATGATTTTGTATATTCTGTCTAATGATATGCATTGCATTGGATAGATGTTTGGCTTTTTATCAGAAGCGGCGCCAATCTCTCTGGGGCACAATGCACTAGCCACGTTCACTTGCTCAGAATGTAGGCCGTCATTGTATGGCCTATAGGAATTCCTAGGATGCAGACGTTCTTGGATCTCGTGTAGGAAACTTATTCAAATTGCAAGCGTTGGGTATCAGAAACACTTTATAGCTACTGGCTGCAATATTACTGCTCACTGTATTGGTAAATTTGTCATAAAATTATACTCAATATAATTTAATGATAATTTCTAAACAAACTAAATTAATGTTTATTAAAATGTTAGTGTTACGTCATCGGCAGTAACGTGGTAACCGGTTTTTGGAAATTAAATAGCATTTTAGCCTAAACATTTTTAATGCTGAAAAATCGGTAGGAGGTTATGTTAAAAAGTCTATAACTTCGTCGTTTTTCAACAGAATCACACTTCATTTGGCAGTTAGATACAAAACGTTTACATAAGTAATCTTGTTGAATTTTAAATTAGAATTTTAAACGGTTGCTGAAAAAACAGCAAAAAAATTTAGGGGTCTATTTTTTGCCGAACCCTGTACAGTAACAGACGGGTTTACTTGTGTAACGCTATATTGGTAAAGGAAATATTTTGTTATCAATAGTCAACAATTAATAACTCCGCTAAGAAATAATATTTTTCAGTAAATTTTAGCAATCTTTTTAAAGAATTTATTGAAAATGAAGTGTACGAAACCTTATTCAGATTCGTTCAAATTTGACATTTTTATTGCACGATGTCTAAGGGATTAGTTTTTACCGGACACAGTGTATACTCCGTGGTTGATAAAAAACGTGCCGCTTTTATTTTTTGAATAGCGCCGTGCAGATTTAACCGATTTTAATAATTTTTGGCCTGCAACATCAGGAAGAAATTCGATGCAAATGACTATACTTTTGGTCACCTCACTTTGATACTGTCGTTACACTACCTTGTGAAATGCAGGTTGATGAGTCTGCTGTGTGCGAGTGGTGTCACCGTTTGCCGCTTGCATTCGCGCTAAAGGAAGACATTTTGAGCACATGCTGTAATAAAGAGGATGTGATGTGACACGTGTGACTTTCTGAGATACAATATTTGCCAATCGTGTTTGTCGCTTTTCAGTCATTTCTAAGCCGACGCGTGCGCTATTCAGTATGAAATCATTGTTGTAAATGGCCAAACTACAACTTATGCATTTCACAAGGTAGTGTACCGACAGCATTAAAGTGAGGTGGCCAAACCTACAGTCATTTGCGTCGTGTTTTTGATGTCGGGTGCCAAAAATTATTAAAATTGGCCAATGTTTCACGAAACTATTCAAAAAATAAAAGTGGCACGTTTTTATGGACCACGGTGTATGTTAATACAAACTGCAAAACACCAATCATTTATACTATTTTAAAAATTAAGATGCTGGTTTATTCCAAAACATTAGTTTCTCTGTACACGCAAACTCTGAATCAAACGACGTTCGTCGTTGGCTAATGTATCTCTGGTGACGAAATTACAATTTATTTGCATAAAAATTCAAACAAAATTTTTTACACGAAAAAGCGGACAAAAAAACGACATTATAAAAATTAAGTGAACAAAAATGCAGATTTAATGCATCTAGCAAAAATGAATGTTGTATTTTTGGCTCATGCTGTATATGTATATTACTGTTGTTTCCAGGTCTATTCTTCATCATTCCGTGCACGGATACGTACACCAAAGTCGACCTGAGAACCGTCTCGTTTGATGTCCCGCCGCAAGAGGTAAAGTTTCTAGTCTGCAATTTCGCATAATGTTTTGGATTCCTAAAGTTACTTTTCCAGTCTTTTTACGTTCGAATGTTTTAATAACAACAGTTGGTGGATATGTAGTGTCACTTGTGGATCAGTCTAAGCCACTTGGAATGTTTTCGCTGGCATATTTTACTGACAAATCGACTTTGAGTCGACGAACGTTTGTCGCTTACATCAAAGCGAGCGAACATTGATTGCAGTGTCTTGTACATGCCACTAGTGTCATAACAGTACCGGGAGATCGTCTGTGGGCACGCCCAGTTTTTGCTCCGGATTTAAACACGTCTATGCTCTGATAAAACTGTAAAGCTGTAACTTAAAACGGTAAGACCGTGGGGGCTGTTACATAAATTTTCCGTTCATGAATGAGTAAGTAAGATCGAAAAGTTCAGTTTTCACAATGCGATAATGCAGGCCAGTGAATATCGTGTTGCACCAAGTGAACTTTAAAAACGCGTACGGAGCGATGTAACAGAACTGAACTAAACTCGTCCGCTGGTCAGTTCAGTTCAGTTCACTCACTTCGCTCTGTACGCACTTTTACGTGTTGCGCACGTCAGGCCAAAAGATGATGTCTGACATTTTGTGGTTTGTGGGGGGGGAAGTTTTAATGTGGGGCGCTTTTGTGGTCGCTGCTTGGCCGAACATGCTTGTTGCTAAACACTCGCGTCTGTTCACTGCAGATCTTGTCGAAAGACTCGGTGACGGTCGCCGTGGACGCGGTCGTCTATTACCGCGTCTCAAACGCCACGATATCCATCACAAACGTCGAGGACGCGAACCGATCGACCCGCCTATTGGCCCAGACGACGCTTCGCAACGTGCTCGGTACAAAGAACCTGTCCGAGATCTTGTCTGACCGCGAGAACATCAGCCACTTCATGCAGGTAGGCAACAGCACGCTGACGTGCGTGCATTTATTAACTTAATCCTACCACTGTGGTGTAATGTTGCTGCGCCCTTCTTTCTTTCTTCTGAGTGGGGTGGTCCTCCAACAACTCAAAGACTGGCAGTGGCTGAAGACGTGCCACCGGCCATCCGGCCAACTTGGGTTGTATGCTAGCTTAATTCGGCTCAAAGCGCCGAAAAAGGGGATGAGCTTCTTCGCAATGGAACTAGTTGTGTATGCAAAAACTTTCTCTTCATCTTCTTTTTTTCTTTTTCTTCTTGAGTTTACGTCCAACTGGTGTGCAGCGTAACAGTTTAAATCATCTCATATATAAGCCTATCAGGTAACGCAAAAAGCGTGTAACGCTGGCAGTGTGTGTCTCAAGCTTGAATCTGACCTCAGTAGTTTTATGCGATTGTTTTTTTGTTATATAATAGGATGAGTTCGCCATTTAGTATTCTTCTACAGCCGTTACCTCTTTCATTTTATTGCCGCAGAACTAATGTGTCCATCACGTTGGACCTTATAACGATATACGGGAATGTGCTATATAAATTTACATTCAATATTTCATAGAATGCAGTCGTGTGCGGTAGTGACGCTATATCTGTCATAATTTTAACAGAACACCAATCGAATGCATTTTATTACTCTGACGAAAAATAAGTTAATGCAACTGACCATACGCATCCGTCAAACCAAAACTCACCCCATCAACTTTTTCTGCATTTAGAAAAATAATGTATAAGGAGAAAGCCCCTTTGGAGATTAGCTTCGACCCGTACATAACACAATTTACTGACACTTTAAAGGCATATCTCTTTGTCGGTGTTGCATTCCGTGATTTCCGTCTTGTTTATTCGTCTTTTGACTGCTGTATGGCGCAGGATATATATCTGCTTGATGGCTTTTATACGACTTTTGTCATCATATTTTATTCATTTTCTCCCTCACTCACTCACGCTGACGTCTTCAGGTCGGTCCAACACGCAAGCGTAATAAACCAATGAAACTGCGTCGTATAACGTCTTTTTAGGCGGCATCAGCGATCCGGCTATTGCAGCAGATGTCACGCAGCGTGGTCTGTACGTCTGTCCGTCTGTCATTCTCGTCCACTTTGCTAAAGCCGTTAGACGGAATGGGATGCCATTTGACAGCGACGTTGTAATGGCGGCGTCACATAACATTAAATAAGGTTAACAGTTGTCACGGCCGGTACTACCATGAGATGGGAAGATTTGGGAGTCGATGCCCCAGTCAATATTTGCATTGCAAATTGCGGGCAAACCGTTACAGAAGATGGAATGGTTTTTATTCTGGGCAGTTTCAAACGCTACAACTATTATACAGCTGCTATAGTGTCTGATTTGGCACAAATATCTGTTGAGTTGACTCTACAATATACGCTATAAATGTCGGCTATAAAAGTCGGCTTAGTAAGCAATGCATAATCAGATGTTGTATGTGGGGTTTTACAGTTGAAGTGTATACAGGGTGTGCCAAAAATGTCCCAACTTGTTTTTGTCAGAACTGTATCAAATTTCAACTAAATTTGATAGTTTTTGGCACACACGGATAGCCAAGACGCTAACATTTTATGCTGGAAAATAGCAGACAACAAAATAGCTGACTAATGAGTTCAAAACCAGTCTAATCCACGAATGAGTTCTGTGCAGTTTGATCAGTTGATTGTTAATGTGGCAGCTGTGGCATCATGTCTGAACCATTGTGTACACTTAGGGCATAAGTTCTAATAATTTGGAAGCAGGCTGTTACACAAACTTACAATTCTGCTAAATAAATCACATTTTAGTTTATTGTGTGCTCAATTAAATCGTTAGAACTTTTACGGGCACAACAGCTCAGCATTATTCAACAATTTGGAGCATTTGCAACTTACACGGTAGTGTGGTGGAAAATGAGTGTGCCTCACATAACTCTTTTGCCGAGGCCATGTGCCAAAAATTATTGAATTTGGTGGAGATTTAACGACGTTCTGACGAAAGCAATTCGGGAATTTTTTTTGGCCCATTATGTAGGTTTAGTTTAGTTTAGTTTTGTTCATTTCTGTCGCTTGGTACACGTCTTAACATCTAAGAGAAGTGTGTTGTGCTTGTTTATCATATTGACTGCGGTACGCGAAATCGACACATTTGCTGCGTGCACAGTACATATTGAGTAAATGTAATAAACTGAACGATAATGCATTCAACAGAAAATCACATCAGTGTTTCATACAAGTGATGTTAGCATAAATCGGCCCGCAGACTGCCAGTACGCCACTATCCTTATTGCATTTATTGCATTTATTGCATTTACGCCAGCTGTAATATTAGATTTTTCGACCATAACCGACGCAGTTCTGTATTGTGTCGCGAATACGATACCGTTCGGTTATTAGTGGCGACGAGGTTCGCTCGCTTATAGGATGCTTATTGTTTATTACCGACATAATTATGCGGCTCCTCCAATAGTTATTGTCAAATCTGTATAGGCGATTTTCATCAACTACAACGTCATTTACTGTAACGCTAGGTGGCAGTAAAGGCGCATAAAACAGGACTGCCAAGTCTTGCTGAAATCTAAATACCGCCCGCGACTAGCCGTATTAAAATGCACGCATAAACACAAAACCGTGTAAGACTCATGATCTTCATACTGAATAGGCTTCTGGAAATTGTCACGTTATATGTTCGTGCAAAAATTTTATCAGGCTAAGTGCAGTGGTTCGTGAAGTATCGTGTTAGCAGAAAAAAAATTGGCGACGATGCTGACTACAATATTGCCGTTGCTTCCGCGGGCAGTACTAACTACTAAAACAACTGGTGACAGTCGTCGTTGACTTCAACTGGTCAACGGTGATCATCTCCACTGTTGTGTACTATGTGCCGAAATGGACCGAATGGTGATTGTGCGCGTGCAGGCCAGCCTTGACGAAGCCACCGATCCGTGGGGTGTCAAGGTCGAAAGAGTCGAAATGTGAGCCGACAACTTCTCCTTCATATTTCTATTTTTATTCGTCGACAGTGGCGTCGTAGAAGGGAGGGCACTTGTCCGTTCCCTAAATTCTAGTTTCTCGAAAAATGTTCAACCCGTCGATAAGTTTTCTTCATAAAACACACAATTGTGGGCTGTAAATTCTTATTTTGGGGGAAATTTAGGAGCGAATTGAAATTTTAAGAAAACACATGTAATTTTCTTTTTGGAAATTTGTGACCGTTTGTCGGAAAATTGCAACTTTTTAATCTCCCCAACTTTTTAAACTCACGACGCCATTGTTCATCTACGTATTGCTTTTTAGTTCCAGTGAAAAAATCGCTTGTCAGGTGCTTGATGACGTAACAGTGAGCAGAACAACACTGAACTGTTCCACTTACCAAATAGTGCACAAAAATTGCAAATTCGGCTACAGAAATTAATACAGTTTAGGCCCACGCGTCACCCATTTCACTTTGATGTAACAAAAAGTGAAGTGTTTTTGTTTTCGTTTTCGTAATATTTTCGCTTTGAAATGACACCGGAGCAAGGCGCTGCAAATTGTTGATTAGGACCGACAACGCTTGCGTGACACGGTCTTTAATTACGTCTTCGTAACGTAAAACTAATCGTCTCAATGATGATGATGAATGGTATAATTGATCTTGGCTTATAGAAATAATTGCTTGCTATTGTGAGCCTAATTTGGTGCTATGGATTAATGGTTTTAGACACATTATTAACCGATGCTGGCTTGAGAGCCTTAAGCTTTTACGACATTGTTGCTACATTTTGTCAATTACGTATCAGCTGCATTTATGGATTAAACTAAATTACTTTTCTGGAAAAAGATGTAGCTTGTAGCAATCTGATAATGTACTTAGTGATACGTCTAGTGCTTGATTATTTCGCTGCTGTTGGAAGGAAATACGTATGAAATACTGTCAATTAAGCCTCACGCAATCACTTGCAGAAAGAAACGTCCATCTAGGAATCATGTTTCTGGGGCATTTTATTTCAGTTTATTGTGTTGCTGTTGTTGGTGTTTTATATGACTGATTTTGTGTATTCTGTGCGTTTTGCCTGTTGATGTAATTAATAAACGATTGATGAATTGATTGAATGATTAATAATTGCTGTATAGCAAAGACGTTCGGCTGCCTGTCCAACTGCAGAGAGCCATGGCCGCTGAGGCCGAAGCAACTCGCGAAGCCAGAGCAAAGGTCTTTTAAATGCCCTTTCTTTCGCATTTCTTTATACAAAATACATCATAAGCCATGACACGACACGAAGCAAAGACATCGCTTAATGATTCAGAAATGTAACTATACTCAGCGCATTTTTTCTGGATTTTGTGAATTGTTTAAAAAACAAACTGACTATCAATTGTTCCGAGGGATCTACGATAGACCTAATAATATTTTTTTAGCCATCTGCCTGCTGAATATATATTACATAACTGGAAGTGACTTAATTAGTGCAAACTTCCAAAGGTCTACAGTCAATCGGTCAGTCAGTCAATAAAATAACCGCCTACAAAAATCACTGGTGGTTTATAATATATCCTATGCCGAAAACCTCACATAAAACCTTTAAAAAGATATTCAACTTACAGAAATTTATGACAACAGTATGATGAACAGATAAAACACTCGCTGGAAGAGTAATGTTTAAAAGTTTTATCTAGTCTACAATCGTCTATTTCTCTCGACTGCAGTTGATATACATGATGATGATGATGATGATGTATCTACTGTATAGGTGATAGCTGCAGAGGGTGAGCATAAAGCGTCGCGAGCTCTCAAGGAGGCTGCAGACATCATCAACGAGTCGTCATCAGCGCTCCAGCTGCGCTATCTTCAAACGCTCAACCAGATCTCCGCCGAGAAGAACTCCACCATCATCTTTCCTATGCCCATCGATCTTCTCAAGGCCTTCGACAAGGCCTAAACGAATTTCTAATGCGCTTCCGGTTGCCGTCCGTACCTAAAGAACATCGCATCCCTAATTTTTGGATTCTCAAAAAATATTTGTGCACTTTTTAGTTTGTATTAGTCAAAGTTTTGCCAAAAAACGTTGTCTGCATCTAGCCTGTACACTGCAGTATCTTTAATTTGGTTCGCATGAGTACTATTTAGTGTGTAGTTTTGTATTTTTTTGTGAGTTGTTGTGTATGTTGCGTTACATGTCATGTCATAATATAGAATTTTTTTTAAAAATTAAAATCCCGCCCCTACTGTTAGGCCAGCTGCAACTGGAAGCACATTTTGTCCAAGTAGACGCCCGAGTCGAGTCTACAGATGGACAGCCCCCCCTATGGACAGATCCCCCGCTTATTAGGGAAGCGAGGGAGCGTCGTGGGTTAAAAAAAGTTTGGGAGCAGAAACTTGCAATTTTTTGACAGGCAGCTGCAAATTTTCGTAAAAGGAAATTATAGGTGCTGAAAGTTATAATTTTGTCCCTAAGTGGGCATTCTAGCATCGGATTTTGTAATTTTGTAAAAAATAATCTGACAAGAAAAAAGTTAAAATCTAACATGCTAAAATTCAGAGGGCCTCTATTTCTTTTTTGCCACGGCGCTATACTGTCTGTCCACACGGGGGGAAATTCCGGTTTGAGTCTGGAGACAGCGTTTCCAAAAGTTCGATTACTTACTGCACCTCTGTCCAAAGGATTAATTTAAACTCTTAATCTGCAACAACCAAAAACAATAATCAAACTTTGTCTGTAGCCAAAGCGGTGGCTACCGCTTGGTCAAAATTGCCATAACCGTGGCCACAATCAAAGGCCATCCTGTCACTCCTGTGACGTCGCCGTTGGCCGCCAACAATGGTACAACAGCTTCCCGTATAAAAGAAATCAAATCTTAAATTACGATATCCCGACAGTCGGGTTACTCACTCTCGTACGACATGTTTGCGCCTCGAATCTCGTCGAGGGAGCTTCCCAGACCACTTGGCTGCATGGTGGGAAGACGGTTGCTACCTGTCCTCAATGACGCTTTTCCCGCCTTCGTTCTTCGGCCTCAAATTTCGGCCCTTCGATCGGGCCTCAAAAGCGAAGTATATACGAACAAATTTCTTTCTACTTCGTTGTCATTGGCATGGATTGAGCGACGGTCGGAGAGAGCAAACGTAATATTTCGGTTTATTTCGCCGAGACAAATCAGGTTTTAGCATTATTAGCTTAATAATGTAGGCCTAATCTTTTTTTCGTACGACAACGACGTTGTCCTTTTTGTGCATGCGTCCACAGGTCTCAGTGACTATAGGCCTAGTATACTTGTTACTTGTGCAGTGACTGTGGTGAACTTTTTTCCCAGTATTGTTATGCTGTAAGTCTACTTGTACATACACGTATTCTGTCTATTTAAATACCTGCATAAGGAATTAAACTCATACGCAACAGTTTACGATAGCGCATTTTAAAATAATATCGCAAACACGCCTGGTTTATAGGACACCTGTCTGGTCAGACCTTTTACGCTGCAGTGCCAAATAATGGATTATGTGTGAAACCCATCTCACAGCTATGAAGCGTCACCTGCCATGTGGGATCACAGAGTGTTACGTGCCTGCATGCCAGGTAAATGCGCACCGCCTTAACCCCAGCTAAACAGGTTGGTACTCGATCTAATTTACCGACCCCGGAGGGATGAAGGCTGAGTTCATCATGATACCGTGTTGTTGGTGTAAACGAGTCAGTGTAGGCCTCTGGTTTGAACAGGCTACAGCTATTATTCAGTCTTCACTACAGTCAATTGCGATTCTCTCTCCACGAAACACTATAGCCTATCGCGTAGCTGTCGTGAAGTAGGACCTGCTAATTATATTTTTGCTATATAAACGTCTCCTGCGTACGGCGTAAGCTTACGACATCGTCGTATGTTAGTCCAGGCCCGTCGAGAGCCACAGCGAGGCTCGGGGAAACATTCCCGAGGGGGTCCCCGAACATTTTCGAGAAGCCCCTCTTGGAAATTTTTAAATTTTTTTTTCTTTTCAAAATGCTGCATTCCGGTGTATTTTTGTATTTCTGAGCGACGGCTGGCCCCCCAAACGTCGCGAGGCCCATGGTGGCTTACCCCCCACACAACCCTCTCGACGGGCCTGTATGTTACGGAGCACGTGCGCTTGCATGGATAGGCCTATAAGTTGCGAAGGCGACAAGCGACGGATAATGTATAAATTATAAATGGTTTACTTCACGGACATGATTCAGGCTGAATTCCAAATATATTCCATCTGCACAGTTTGCAGGGGCGTAGCCGAAAAATTGTTTTGGTAAATTTTGAGGAGGTATAAAATCTTACTATAATGCGCGAAAAGTCTGTTTGTCTGTAATTTGTTACTCCGTAGAAAGTTTATTTGGCTTTATTTTCGAGGATGTGTATACCGATATCGGTTACCGCCGTCGCTACGCCCCTATATGAGGCTTGTAACATTTTTCGCGTTTTGTTAAACCTGTATTTGATATCCGGACCGACGTGCTGTATGCTGTATGCTTGTTTCTTTATTTCGTTATAAAATGATGGCTTGAAACAGAAATTGCTGTTTTATTGTTAGTCATTTATTTCTATACTGCAGTGATCGAAAAGCATTGTGTACAAAACAAATTATATAGGCCTAAATATTCCTATAGAGGAGTCAAGTACGTATAGGCTAGGCCTAATTACGCCTACAGTGCAGTCGTTGCAGCTTTTTCAGACAAAAAAACAAGCACTTGCGGTTTAACTGATGTGTGACATCATAGATAATTGTGATTCAAATATAACACCAAGAATGCACACTGTACGTGGACGCAATGAATGGTTGATCTGTATTCTAAATTTCAACCAAAAACCAATGGCACGTTGAATCACAGATAATAAATTTTAGCAACTGCGTAAGACCAATTTCATGACAATAGGCATACAGCTATTGAATAAAACTGCATAGGCCTACTAAACTCCTAGCTCTATACAAGCTATCAGAGTCAGATGGTGCATATGCCAAGTTCTACTCGTCTCATATGCAAAGCGGTCGGATGGTTAAGGTCAAAATTAGACTTAGGCCTAAAGTGGTTGGCGCGACCTCTAACCCCCTTAATCTATTCCCATCACACTCACACGGTAGTGTGAGTGTTGTAAGGACGACCTTCAAAGTATATGGGAAAATGCAAACTTTGACCCTCAGCCAACCAAAAACCCCTGAACCGATCGTCACCAAATTT
>Ga0056128_1006925_pt1 | contig 14299 bp, 10 predicted proteins | sample WorMetLIZISLAND2_FD_71113 | JGI IMG/M metagenome (GOLD analysis project Ga0056128, IMG submission 71113) | Marine gutless worms symbiont microbial communities from Max Planck institute for Marine Microbiology, Germany - Olavius geniculatus... ... | reverse complement strand
GCAAATAGCGGTGCCGACAGCATCACCTCGCCGACAGCATCAACCGTGCAACTGACGTCATCACGTCACGTGACCCCAAAAGGTCAAACTCGTGACCCCATTATCTTTGAGGCGCCATATCTCCGTAACGGTGCTAGATAGACGCACGGTCTTGTCCATGTGTGCGTGTGACCATATATGCGTCTATCTAGCACCGTTACGGAGATATGGCGCCTCAAAGATAATGGGGTCACGAGTATTGACCTTTTGGGGTCACGTGACGTCATCGGTCACGTGACTATTCGACTACCGGGGGTCGACTTCCTATCGGTGGTCCATATAGTGACCATATGCGTCTATCTATAGCACCGTTATGGATAGGCCTGTATGGCCGTTTGAAGTGCTTCCAGGAAGGCTCTTCCAGGAACAAAGGTCGGTTGTTGGTCGGTCGTCGGTCTTCAATATTACACTGATCTTAGGCATACTCCTCTTCGCTACGTTAGGAACGTAGCGCGCGAAAAGTAAAAAAAATACGAAGTTTAGTACATTTTTTGGCGATTTTAGGCTGCGGTGGATATTTCAAGAGGGAATTGCAACGAAATGCTCAAGTTTAGTACACAGGCCTAATTCGTGTAGGCCTAAAAGTGTTCCGGTAAGAACAACCGTTAAGCTACAATACCAGTGTCGTGGGAAATTTGTCGCACCTGGAAAATTCTTCCCACCTCCATATTTTCATAATGTAACTATCCCTAACCCTAACCCGTACTGCTGCATGTGGGAATTATTTTCCGCTGCGACGAATTTTCTTCTACACCGGTACATCCTTTACACCCAACAAACGATAGATGGACGGCAGATGGACGATTGACACCTCGTAGCAAAGGGCCAATGATCGATAATGCACATGTTATAATCAAGTTCGAGTTCAATTGTTTACCTTTGTCCCGGAAGTGACCTCATCGTTGAAGATGGCGGTTAGAAATAAGTTGAGTGGAAGTGACAAAAATTTTGCAACAGGCTCAATCAGGAGACTGTACTTAGAAAATTTTGTGTACGTAGCTTTTCTGTGCTTCATTGCTGGTAGTTGACAGCAAAATAGAAAACTTGTCAACGGTTTTAAATTTGCGAGTTAGAATTCGCGCCGTTGGAAGTAGCGGAGGCTTCGGCGTGGAATTGTGCTTCTTCTTCTTCGGTAGATGGTCAAACTTCAACTTGTTGAAGACTCCAGATCTTGTCGGGTAGTTAACAGTGTGAAGTGTACACGTGTTATGCCAACAGTCACAATGCCATAACGACTGTCAGCATGTCCCTCGCTCCTCACGGAAGGGTCGCGACGCCCTTTCACCAGTAAAGGTGGAGTGCTTATCTTACTTTGCATAATGCATCGGTCAGCGCAGATGTTCCGGTTCCGTTTCAGATGCATGATGGGCCTGTTGGTGATCGCCTTTGCGATCGCCATATTGCCAATATGCATCCTACCGATGTAGACGGTAGTTCATGGTCAAGTCTACCTCAGTCCAAACAGGCAGAGCATGAGAAGACATAGCAGCAGATTCTGCATTCCGGTTGTGTCTGTTGATGCCTTCAGACACAGCTTCTTTCCTGCGATCATTCGGATATGGAATAGAAGAAATCTCTAGTGGCGGAAATTCCACCGTGTTATGTGCCATCCATTTGCTGGAGCGGCGGAAACTGGGTCGAGGCGCTCCATAAAGTGTGCTATTGAAGCAGCTGTGACAATAGGCCTTGTGCAGTTTATTGGTAACGTGCGCATCTGCTGTGCGAAAGGTTTCGGGTTCGAGTCCTCGTTTGTGCAATTATTTTGCAACTTTTTTCTCTTCGCTGTTGTAATTAACATTTTTTTGTAATAATGTATTCATATTCTGCAGCTTATTCAGTTTTAAAGCAATTTAAGTGAATGGTTTTGGCACGATTTTCTCTGACACTGTACTGAATTGCTTGTTTTCAATATGAATAGCGGTTGATATATATAGAACGTCTATGAAGCATGCCACAACGCTATAACGTATTTATATCGGTCTTATTCAGTATTATATTAGAGTATAGCTCAAGCGAAAGTTGTTTTTTGTAGAATGTATGACTTTTAACTTAATAGCTTGCATGCAACATGTGAAGCCACGTTACAAGGTGGTAGGGTGAGCCGGCAGAGACTACAATTTGTTTCTATATTATCGTGTAGCGTTCAGTGACTGATTACCATTAGGGTTAGGGATAAGGTTAGTGTTTAGCATTAGGGTAAGATTTAGGGTTTGGATTAGGGTTAGTGTTTTAGAAAGATTGTCAACAATAGTGGACACCATATATTACTGTGCAGTATGGCTTAGATATTGAGGTTGGTGTAGACAGTTGACAAAACTTGCCAAGCGACTATCGAATGATAGTTTCTATCTTGAGGAGCTGCTGGGCCGGACTGCCGACCCGTGAGGCTTCGGTTGAGGTCAGGCAGTTGCTTCGGTGGTGCCATGTCCGTGCCGAAGGCTGCTCGCCGTCTGCATGGATATGGCGGCATCGGACACGGACGGCCTTGGCCGGTATTTCTGTTGCTGCAGCATTTTTTGCAGGGCGGAAATTTTGCCATTCCAGCAAATGGACGGCACTTAGTGTGGCGGATTTTCTACCACTGTAGCGTCATGCTATGGAATAACCTGCCTTCTGTTGTCATCATGTCTCCTTCCATCGAGGTGTTCAAGTCTCGATTGGCAGACGTCACATTGATGTGGACGACAGATTAGATCCATCCTGTTTTTTACAGCACTTTTGCACGTTTTTATCTGTTCTGTTATTGGAGTTCAACAGTTGTTTCCGTCACTTCAGGCACATCTGCCATGTACGTTACTCGCAAGAGGATATGTACATTATGGAAAGAAGAAGAAGAAGATACATTATGGGAGTTGTCATAAATCAAATTATATTTTGCCCTTTCAGCAGAAAATTTTGTCACAGTTTACAGGTTGTGGTTATATAATTCACACATGCTCTGCGGACAGTCATAAAACTTTCTCACCTAAATTCTAAGACTAGCTATAACACTGAGCTTAACGCTATGCCTGATGCTTTTTCACTCATCTCAGTTTTCACACATCTTACTTTCCATTTAGCACTGTGTTTGGTGGGCCAACAGTTGATCTTCTAGGCTCCGCACTAGGAGATTGACGGTTGGCCCCGCTGGCTGTATATTGTCGTATGAGACTGTCTAGGACAGTACGAGAACCTATCGTAATCAGTGTACTGCCACAGACAGACGTCTGCATGACAGCTGGCCACTGACGAGATCACAGTGCCATGATATCGCATTTTCATGCCAGTCGGCCAGTCAAGCCTGGCAGCACTGCATTCGAATACATAACAAATTTTGCAACCTTACGTCAGGGGTACATTTTTTATCATATAATTGTATGCAATATCCTTAAATTTGCACAATAGAAATCCAATAACTAACACTTCTAAATAAGCCACAATAACTAACCCTACTTCCAACACTAACCCTAACCCTAAACCCTAATCGTAAAAGCTAAATGTTAACCATAAACATGATATCGCCAATTTTCTAATCTAATGTTTGTGGCTGTTGCTGTCGGTTTTCTAGGCTGTGTCTGACCTACTTCTTATTACGGGACTGTTTGTCATTCTTGTAGTATGCAGTTTGGAGTACCGACTGTCGGCTCTCTAGACACTGTATTTTCTACTAATTTTCCCTCATTTTCAATTTTTGTTGTCGCTTTGCAAATGTGCAAAACAAGTAATTTGAGCAAAGTTCATGAGACGCATGACAGCCTAGCAGTTCCTGTTCGCAAGTTGTCTTGGTCTATCTCCATCCATTTCGTCACAATTCACTCTTGAAATCTGCTCCACTAATTGCAAGAAACACTAAACCCATATTTTAGGGGTTTAAGGTTATTTAAGGTCATCGATGTTGACACCACTAAAAAGCTGGTCGCTACTCCTTGTTATGATAAGCAGCATATTTGTGCTTTTCTGCAACCATTTGCACGCTAATACATGCTACGAACCGTCTTGGGCCTCCTTGAACCTAGGGGGTCGGAATTTGGACTGCTAAAATCTACATTTAATGCTGAAAATTTCATATGCTTATTGTTTTGGTCCATCTTCAGCCATTTCATCGCAATCCACTGTTGGAAATGTGCGCTGCAGCCAAAAATTGTGAAAAAATCACCAAAACCGTTCTTTTGAGGGTTCAGGGTCGTTCAATGTCATCGATGTTGACAAATTTAGAAAGTCCATTAGCAGTGCTTGTTATGAAATGCAGCAAGTCTGTACCTCTCTGCAACCGTTTTTACACTACAAGAGCCAATAGCGGCAAAATAACATCTTTTTAGGGGGAAGTCTCTTTGACTCCCTTGTTTGATTGGAGCCACTTCACTCAGGGGTACAAAATTTTGTCACTAAAAACTAGAATTCTTGGGACAGCCACAGCGAAGATTTTATGATCCTAGCTTGCACCGTTTTGATAGGGCTTAAGGGTGTGATGGACAGAGAGACAGACGGACAAACAGACACCTGGACAATGGCTAATTATCTCCATTGGGGAAAATTTCTTAGCATAAGTTACATAAAATTTGTTTTGGCAGTTTTGCACCCTACAGGAAGTTTGGGAAGGGAAAGGAATGGGAGAGAGGAGAGGAGGTAGGTTAGGGAGCACGTTTTTCTTTCCCGACGTCATATCTGACAATTTGCCAATGTTGCTGTGGTACCAGTGATCACATCTATGTGTAACTTAAGACAATATTGTCGAAATGAATGCTGGTGTCCAACTAAAATATGGTATCACTATCAACTCTATGCAAGTTGAAATGAGCTGCAGATATGCTTAACATGAAGTGAGTGTGTCAGGGTAATAAATTATGGCAGATCACTGATATGCCAAATACTGCCTTGAATTTTGGAGTCATCGTTTGGCATTTGTTCTTGTCCACAATAGTAAAGTATAAAGCTAGCACTATGTGTATTTTTGCTTTTGTCATCTTTGCTTCAGGACGTATTCTAAGGTCCAGATCTTTCCAGGACCTGGACTTAATGTAGTTATTGGTGCAAATGGAACGGGAAAATCGACGATTGTGTGTGGAATTTGTCTTGGGCTTGGAGGAAAGCCGAGCATTTTGGGTCGTGCCACTTCCGTCACGGAATATATAAAACATGGCAAAACGACAGCAGTCATCGAGGTTGAATTGTAAGCTGGAACTGCATTAATTCTTGCTGTAGAGATCTTTAGAGTACATTTCAGGATGATGTTGTTATGGTTATTGAAATCAGTATCAAAACTGCGGTTTTTTAAGCAAAATCGAACTGAACGGAAACTGTAGTTTTAGGCGTCTTAACTGACAGTTTTGAAGTGGAGCAGCAACTCATCTTGCCGCAGTTGTTTCCGCTCAGATCAAAGCTTCAGATCATTGTTGGCAGCACTGCGCCCTGCATTTTGGCATTTCGCTGCATATGAGGGAAAGGGTGAGGCTTGGGATGTTTGAATGAATGTAGGGGACTGTCTGTGAGTTGCTAATTAATGCCAGACAGTAGCGGCCTATGTGTTGTCACTGGACGTCTGCTCTGGTTTTGGTGTCAGTCAGAAAACCAAACTCCCTAAAAACAAACCAAAACTGACCGATTTTGGCCAGTGTGAAACTGTTTCAGGAAATTGTACAAGTTGTAAAATAACATACAATGTAAGTTCTTTCTGTTCATGCAAGTTTGGTGTTGATATTTATTATGTCTGTTGTTATTGTTCTGATTCAGCATTTGTAATTTACTTTTTGATTTGTGCACGTGATTTTGCTATGAACAGGCACAATAAAGATGGAAACCATTATGTTGTGCGAAGAGAGATCGTTAGGAGTGACACAAATTCCACGCGGTGGTATCTGAATGGCAAAGCGTCGTCGCTGAAAGCTGTGAGATGTCATTGCAGTTATTTTGTTCAGATACTTAGTTTATTTTTGCATATTAAGGTCCCGTTTTTCCATGCACATTTGATGGCTGATCAAATTGATCTCTGATCAACTTTGGAACTTGATCGGAGATCATCGCAATGACTGTTTTTCCATCGCCAATTAGTGGCTAATCGTTCATCAAATCTCACATCAAGTTGGTGGTTGATTATTGGCTGATCAAGTCAGATAATTGACGATTAAACAGGGCAATCTGCAGAGGCATGGCCATCAATCACTACAGATCAATTTATACTGTGTATAGTGTTTTGTGAACAAATAAAATGGATAGATGCTCCCTTTTTGATTTACGATAGAAAACATTTTTGACAGCAGACGATAGCCAATGGACGATATCGTTACGATATTGTTGATATCGTTGCTATGACGACGTTTACTAGCCAGTTGGTAGTGGCTATGGCATTTGAAGTGGAATGGTTAGAAAACCATGCACTCCAGTCCAGATATTCCATGCTGGTTGTCAGTCAGTAGTGTAAGTTTGCACTGTCATTTAGTTGATCGCATTTGAGTGAACCCATGGTGTTATCAAGCTCTTATACCACTGCAGACATGGTGCTAGGCATAGGCAGTGTGAGTGTGATTTAGGAATAAGTATGATATTGTAATTATTGTATGATATTGTAATTATTGTTTTATAGCATAATTTCTAGTTGCCCATCTTGACATATCCCGTACAGTGTGTTTTTCACAGCACTGCTAGGCTTGTCTCGGAGGTAGTTATGTTTTGAGACATTGTTTTTTTGCTGTTCATCACTGCTGTGTTTAGTGTGTGAATGGTGGGTTGGCAGGTTGAGCAGCTTGTTGCCGACCTTGGCATTCAAGTCAGCAACTTGTGCCAGTTTCTGCCGCAGGAGAAGGTGACCGACTTTGCTCGTATGACTCCTCAAGAGCTACTTGAGAACACCGAGAAGGCGGTTTGTATTCCTCGTCTCTTTTAATGAAAAGTTTTTTGGTATTGGTAACTTTTCTCTTCAGTTGTGTAGATGTTGGATTTTGTAACTTTTGTTGCACAAAATCATCTTGCAAGTAGAAAATCTTCTGCTGAGTTCCAAAATGTTCTGCCTCCATGGTGGCATTTGGCCCTCTAGAGTGACTTTGGAAGCATGCTATTGAAACATATACAGAAATCAGTATTAGTTCAAATGTTGTTAGCCCATTTAGGTATTATTTGGCAATTTTGACAATTGTGCATTGTGCATTGTATGCTAATTTGGTAAGCTATTTCACTGTTCAATTTTGTTATAAATAAACTGCATATTGCACAAGAATCTGCTATATACAGTTCTCTAACATGTTTCCTCAAGTTTATTGCTGCATACTTTGCAGCATTTGGATGTACATCTTTACAGCAGAAACAGAAGTGTGCAAAATTATTTTATCATTTTAAAAGCCTTGCATCAGAAGTGTTGTGTTGTTGATTTTATTTCTGTACAGATCAACACACATTATTACAGCTTGTGTTCATAATATTCAAACTGTCATCACCGTTTTGCAGGTACATTCCACAAACCTGAAAACATGCTTTTAGTCATACATGTCACTTATGAGCGAGTGTGCCATTGATGTACTATTGTAGTAGTAATAGTAGCAGCAACAACAGTGCTAGTGGCAGCAGTAGCCATGTCATAACCGAAGTTTGCTACATACCATAAAACTTCGAATTCGTGCTCCAATCTCCTAATCATACAAGTTACCTCAACCCCCGGGCTGTGTTCACGACCCAGCATTTGTTTGAGTCGCACCTTATGTTGAAAGTTTTGCGGTAAGTATAGATCAGAAGTAATGTTTCAATATATAGTGAATGCATTCAGTTATGATGCGTAGGTGGATGGAGAGCTGCACCGTGACCACCAGAAGCTGAAGACCGAGCGCGAGACCCAACGTCGTTTGGAGCAGGAGCTGACGCAGGCAACGGAACAACTCAACTCCGAAAAGTCCCGCAACTCTCAGCTTGTACAGGACGTCGAGAACTACCGAGCTCGAGAGAAGCATGTCAATGACCTTAAACAGTACCAGGCCAAACGGCCGTGGATTGTAAGATTTGCTTTTGCGGCTGATAACGATTAAAACAGATTTAACCGAAAAATTATAATTGCTTGTTAAATTTGTATGTGTAGTCAGTAATTGTTATGCAGCTATTTTAATAGGCCACATTACGGGTTTTGTCCATGTGTGTGTGTGTGTGTGTGCATGTGTAAATGTTTACCCTGACAGGGATAGCCAGTGTGCCATTTTTTTTAGCTCAGGTCAGATATTAGGGTTATGGTTGCACATTGCACTGTATACCTAGGTGGACAGCCACATGTTATGTTACCACATGGCTGACATCATTTCTTGTTTAAATAATTAGCAACATTTGCTGGTCGTAAATATGAGATAGATAATGAAGACACTTTGTATAAGGAAGAGAATTAGTAAATAAATACAAGACAATGTTCATACGAATACGGGTCCAATGCATTTCGATAGTTTACAGTATATGTCCGTATGAATATAATCAGTGAGCTGTTTAGACTGGTAGAAAAAAATCAAACAGTTTAATTTCAAGTTGTACAGCAGCAATCATCCTTTCATCTTTCATCATTCTCTATTATTTTAACTAAACAATAAACATCACGAGACCATTTGATTCATCACCAGGGTTTTACTATAAATGGTCCATCATCACCGTGCATCTATCTTGCACCGTTGTGAAGATATGGCACCTCAAAGATAATGGGGTCATGAACTTGACCTTTTGGGGTCACGTGATGTCATCGGTCATGTAACCATTTGACTCCTGAGGGTTGACTTTTTATGGGTGGTCCATGATGACCATGCGTCTATCTGGCACCATTATGGAGATATGCCGCCTCAAATGTTGGATGCACAGATGTTGACATGGAAAGAAAGAAGGAAGAAGGGAAGAGAAAAAGGAAGGGGAGGGGAAGGAAAGGGAAAGTGGAAGGGAAAGGAGAAGGTGAGGGGGAAAGGAAGTGGGAAGGGAAGGTAATGGGAAGGAGAAGGGAAAGGGGAAGAGGAAGGAAAAAAGGGGGAGAGGAAAAGGGAAGGAAAAGGAGAAAAGAAAGGGTAAGGAAAGGCGGGAAGGGGAAAAGGGAAAGTGGAAATGGAAGGAAAAGGAGAAGGAGAAAGTGAAGGGAAAATGGAAGGGGAAGGAAACGGGAAAGGGGAAGGAGAAGGAGGTTGAATCAGTCAAAAACGGTGCAAGCTAGGATCCCCAAATCTTCATCGTTGGCTGCCTGGAAGAAGCTAGTTTCAGGTACTGTAAAGCTTTTCCATAAATTCGACGGGATTTACCCCGAACAAAGGTGCTAAATGAGAGGTTGGTAGAAAAAATTGTGATTTTTAGCCAATAAGTTGCTGTATTTCAGAAAAGGTGTGAGATAGGGCCTAGGTTACTATTAATCACTAATAGGAAGTTGTACATGAGCTTTTGATTGCCACCAAGAGCAATGACCTTGGATAATCTTGAACATTAAAATAAGGGTTTTCATGGATTTTTTTTGGCTGTGAGACACATCAACTTTTGGATTTGCCTATGAGAACAACTCTCTGAAAAATGCTTTGCCTGCAGCTGATCGTTATTGCTTTTTGCAGTGCTCATACATGGACATAATCACTAACTGCCAGATGACAGCTGCAAAAGCAGGCGAATTATTTAAATGCTTTCAAACATGATAAAATGTTGCTGCAAAATACTGCAGATAATTTACAATAAATTTCAGCACTTTCTATGCCTTCTGCGACTAGAGAATTTTAGGATTATTTTCTGACTATGCCAAACGTAAATGCCTGTCATTTATAGCCTTATAACAATGAAATGAAACTACGGTAAGTGATGTACAATATTGGCCATACGACCTCATAATATTTTTGGTTTTCAACCGTCACTGTGTGCTTACTGAGAACAGTCCTGGAATTTATTGAACGACCCTCATAGTTGTGAGGCGATGTGTATGTATAATTTCTGTGGCATGATAGGTATACACCGAGGAGCGAGAGATTTTCAGACGTGCAAAGGAAAGGTGGGAGAACATGGCGAAAGAATTCAACACGCTGCAGGCTGCACATGACCCACTGAAACGACGCCTTGCGGAGGCCAACAAGAAGTCACATGGACTTGGTCAAGAGATCGCCCGAACGGTATTGACATTGATGATTTCGCTGTGTTGTTAATTTTTTGATAAGTGTAAATTTTGTCGATAGTCGTAGGAACAGTGTTTTAGTGGCTTGTTTTTCCGGTTCACATAGGTTAGCCAGTGGTCCCCAAAGGTTGCGGATGCATTTTAAATCCGTGAAGTGCTGGGATATCATTTGACAGAGAAGACTGCCAAAATTCTGCATGGACTGGAGTCTGTTTTGTAGGAGTTCATCTTTATTTCCATTAGTGGTGATGTTAGCACCACCTAGCACTGAACTTCAATTCTGAGAGCATTATCTCTAGTAATTTTTAAAGACATATTGTTTGAGTGCATTTTATCTGCTTTGAACAGGTTGCTTTGATGTATATTATGATCTTGTATGTTGTGTACATCATAGTAAGCGAACTTTTTATACGTTAATATTAATTTTGATGATATTTATTTGGCATGTGAAAAAAATTGCCATGGCTTGGTATCCTTTGGCTTGTTGACTGCTGAGTTAGCACACATGCGGTGTCAGTAAGGCTGCAGAGTGTCCGTTTGAAGTATGTCTTTCAGCTGCAGCTTTCTACCCCATCATCTTGTAGTAGCAAATGTAATGTGTCTTATGCATTTGTGGTATTAAAAGGTTCTGTATTGGGATGCATCATTTTCCAGTACCGTTACGTTCTTGAAGGACAACAGGAAGACCATCTCAGTTTTGAAAGTACTGCCATAACAAGGGGACCAGCATAACCTGGAATGACTTGGGAAAAAATGTACCAACCAGCTAAGGTGTACCTATTATTGGTATGTGTAATGTTTGCAGCAAGAAACAATTAACCAGCATTGGAGCCAGGCTGATCGTATGCAGAAAGCCATCGAGAGGACTGCCGATCAGGTAACCGATCGGCCGGGTGTCGAGTTATTTGTATGATGTGCAACCTAACTTGCTGGCGTGACTTGTCTTAAACTTCAGTGTAGGTGGTTAGCACTACAGAGATGTTCTTTCCAAGCCATGTGACTTATGCAGTGAGACGGATCTTGGTATCTAGTCGTATGACCAGCTTGCCTTGCAGATCACCAATCTTCTGCTGATGAATTATGCATCATACCTTGACAGAGATGTATAGTAAGATTCATTAAAGTGTCTCACAAAAATCCTATGGTGATGGTATTACTGGCAGACAGTAGTATTGTGTAGAGATACTGTAGCCAGTACTAACTGGGATTCTTCTACGGGATGGCTGCTGGTTCCACATTGTGTGCTGAGTTTTTGAGCTGGCTTAAAGCTGCCCTGCCTTGCCGTGTCCCACATTGGAACTTGGGGCTTGTGCTTATTGGTGGTACTCATTGCAACTCCTTCCGGTGAAGGGATGGCCAGGCTGAGTTGACCTGGATACATACCAAGGTGGTTTTTTATACGTCTGCTCACACGGTCAACCATTCTCGCTGTGACTGGGTCTAGTATATAGTAGTCAAGATAAGATAGAGAGATGGAGACGGCACTAAAGCAGCACAGCGCCGAAACGTCCCAGCGCCCAAACAGTGAGCGCCCAAATGTCACGTACCGAGTATAGAGTAGTTGCCGTCATTGCCACTGGACTATATTGTTGCTGATGAAGGTTGAGAGAAGCTGGTGAAGTGATTGAGAATTTCTCTGACATGTAAAAATTTGATCAAGAAAGTAGCATAAATGATTATTTCAAATAGTCCTAAAGTGTTGTGAGATTATCATTTTTAATCCAAGTTGGCCCATGTAATTCAGCGATTATTAATATATGTGGTTAAGTTGTGGCAGTTTTGGTCACTTGCTGTGCACGCTCTGTTGATGGTCAGGTGCAAGAGATCACTGGTGAACTCAACAGTCGTAAGCAGGAGGAGGCTAAGAGATGTCGAGATGTGAAAGAAATTAGTGATCAGGTCACGGCTTTGCAGCAGGAGCTCAACAGTCTCGATGAAACAGTCGATTATCAGGTGAGGTGCATGCTTCAAGTACTGCGTACGATAAGTTAGCTGGGGTAACATTCAGGTCCTCCTCCGAACTACTGCGTCTGTTTCTTTCTCCAAGAATCTAACAGTATTCTGCATAATAACCTTCATGTATTGTTCGCTGCCTTTATGAGTTTGTTTGACTGCTCTCTGATGGCTTTTACATTGTACAAGGGTTTTTTCCATAAATAAGTTACAAAAAGGAGTCATTCTGTAAGTTTTCTGAATATAAACAAGATAACGTTCATATGAACACGGAGTCTGTCTAATGCATTTCGACATTTACAGTATATGTCCGTATGAATATAATCAGTGAGCTGTTTAAACCTAGAGGTAGAAAAAAATCAAACAGTGTTATTTTAAATTGTACAGCAGCAATGATCCTTTCATCTTTTTGTATTATTTTAACTAAACAATAAACGTTGTCAGTAACGAGACCATTCGATTCGTCAACTCAACCATAAGTCACATGGCTGTTTGAGCCACTGACGAATGACCGATTGCACCTGGGTATCTGATGCAGATTTCTGCCCAGCTAGCATAGGTTTTATATGACAGATGGAGGATAATAAAACGACCTTCTGCATCACTTTGAAATTTTTGAATCAGTATGCTTGACGGAGGTCTGCGCTTTCCGAGTTCTTTTCTAGTTTATATTTGAAAAACTTACATAATGCCGCTGTTTTGTAACTTATTTATGGAACGACGCTCGTATATTCAAACAAGTAAGTTGTTACTGCTTCTCGCATGCTGTCTTGTTATTGGTTTTGTTTCTACATACATTTGGCACATTGACGTTGTTACTGTTGCTTTTTCAATGCTGTTAGTCGGGCATCTGAAAGAGCATATAGCTTGCAAAAATTTCCTGTTGTAATTTTCAAAGGTTTTCCTTGTGGACCAGGGGTAACTTGGAGTAAGTGCAGAAATGTATGACAGTTAAGTTGAATCCAACGGTGGCATTAGTAGTTGTTTCTTCTTTAGTATATATTTTCGGACATTTTCCACCATTTTAGGCTCTCGAATGTCATTTGCGTTTTGTTTTGAATTACTTCACAGAGGCGGAATTTGAATCAACTCTGTAAGAGCCCAAAGTCCATTATGCTATCTGGGCCGAGACCTGCTCAAAACCTCTGGAGACCTGCTCGCTAGCAAGTCTCAGACTTGCGTGCGTGCATGATAATGTCGTGATAGTGTCGCTTCGTCCAAAGTCCACCATGCTAGGAAGTTAGAAGACTTGTTCGCGTCCATGAACCCCATTGACCTGACCTGACCTGACCAGTGTGACCTGACCTGTATTAGTTGTGTACATAAACATGGCTGACTTTGGTCAAGGCGCTGTTATTGCTTGCTGTAGTCTCCTTGCAGCTGGTTTTGGAGCTGCTACCATCTTAAATAAATGTAAAAAAATGAAAGCACTCAACGTGGGTTAAACCATACATCAGAAAGCGAAAATCTTTTGGAGCATAGTGCGTACAATGCGCTTTTATCGGAGTTGGCCACATTCTGTAGTGCATTAATTAAATTTTTATTCTTGACACTAATATACCAATATAACTACTGAAAACGATTTATAGCACGCACGAAATGATGTAATTGACGACTGTCACACAGTGTCATAACACTGTATAAGTAAATTACTGTATCAAAGGAATGTCAGACATGTTTGTACGTCTGTCGTTTTTCAAAGTCCATCTGGCTAGCACGTCAAAACACGTCGAACTTGTCGTGTACCTGCTAGCACTATCACGACTTGTTGTGATAGTGCTTCTTGTCTGAGACAGGTTTTTCGAGCCGAAAAAGTCGTCAGCTTGCCGCAGACACCAGCAAACTTGTCCGAAACCTGTTCGTTAGCACGTGCTAGCGGACAGGATAGCATAATGGACTTCCGGCTTAAGTCAGTGCTGGGCTTTTCAGCAGTTAGCAAAATTACTGAACTCTCAGCTGGTGGTGTGGTGTAGTTGGTAACGCGTTTCGGCTGAAATGAAGTTACTCTACGCCGGGCCCGGTTAGTACTGCGATGGGTGACTGCCTGCAGGCAGGTAAACCATCTTGGTGCGAAGCCTGCCAGCTAGGTCGACTCAGCCTTCTACCCTCTGTGGGACGGTAAAAATGAGTAGTAACTCATTTACATGGGTTACGGAAGGTGGGGACCTTGGTACAGCTGACTGGGGTTGCCTAGCCGGCCGCTGCGCCAGCCTGTGTCTGCAGGCTGCACACGGTGGCCGT
>Ga0056128_1006923_pt1 | contig 14302 bp, 13 predicted proteins | sample WorMetLIZISLAND2_FD_71113 | JGI IMG/M metagenome (GOLD analysis project Ga0056128, IMG submission 71113) | Marine gutless worms symbiont microbial communities from Max Planck institute for Marine Microbiology, Germany - Olavius geniculatus... ... | reverse complement strand
GCAATTATCTCGTGTAGCGTGAACACGGTTGCAGATAGGCACAGACATGCTGCTTATCATAACAAGCACTAGTGACAGGCTTTTTAAATTGATCAACATCGATGACCTTGAACCCTAAAAATATTGATTTAACGTGATTTTTTGGCGACTTTTGGATGCAAAACAGTAAATTGCGACGAAATGGATGGAGATAAGACTACGATTACCTGCGAACAGGAACTGCTATAGGCTTTCGCGCGTCTCGTGAGCTTTGCTCAAATTACTTGTTATTTTACGCAGAAATTTTTTTTAGTAAGTCCACATTTGCCAAAGTTGTTTGAAAATAAAAGTGACAGTTGTTAAAGCTGACGGTATAGATTTGACTGCTGACTGTGCAATCAATGTCCCGTGTAGAGTTCACGAGTCTTGCACCGTCTACTTCTGTGATGTCGATGAAAACTTCTTTGCTGTCAAGTTTCGTGGTGATAAGCAGGTATGGTAAGCTAATGCTTCAACTGTATTGCAATATTCTCACAGTATTACAGCAAACTGATGTAACTTAGTGACGTAGTTTTTTCACAGTAGCTTGTGCTTCTCTTTTCTCGGTAGTTGTCGAAACGATGCATTGCATTTTTTGTTTAGAGCATTTTACAAATAACAAGCAACACATTTTGATGTGCAAAATAGTAATGCACTGATGAAAAAATTACTGTGCATCTCTGACCATTGACTGGTGGTAAAGTGGACTAGCGTTATTTGTTCCAGGATGCAGAAATGACAAAAAAACTACTTTTTAAAACCCTGTTCCACATTTACCAAGATATGGTCAGAATCAAAGTGACATTCATGGATATGTGACAGTGTATATGCATTTAGGTCCGAGGGAGCGGGTTGATGAGTTCAATTAAAGCCCCTCAGTTGGGCAGAATCAGGAAAAAAATAACTTAAAACATGACTACCAGATGCTATTTTTGACCTGGAAATGTAGCAAAATACATTTGCAGCTGCATTGGATCCCACTGGGGACTTACAGTGTTCCCCTGGATTTTAATAAGTGGCCCAGAGACTGTAGAATCGAACCTGCCTTTGTATGAGTCTATGGGCTTCGCAGTTCTGCTGTGCGTGGATTTCAGATGTATGCTGGGGATGGCGTGTTGTGCCATGGTGAAGTTGTCAGCTGCTACAATGTGAAACGTCTCAACACCAACCCGTGCATGCTGTACGCTGGCATTCCATGCTTCTCTGCATCCGAACTGTCTGCATTCTCTCTCAAGCAACCGCAGGCGTATCTCAGGCATTCATGGATGTTGTTGAAGGCAAAGTTCAAGGTACGATCAGCTTTGTAATGGCCGGGTAACTATCTTGCTCTAACGGTTGTCAGGCATTTAAAGGGGGAGTGTGTGGGAAATTAGGAACCAATCTAAGTGTTATGGAGAAAAATGCAATCTGGATAGATTGCTACGTTTGCTTTCTAGAAATAATAAATCACCTTGTCATTTTACTATTACATTTTTGAAGACTAATCGATTACTTCTGTTACTAGAAAGTAACTTATTGCTGTTACAGATCAACATGTAACATTTTACTACCCAGTAGTCACGTTTATGGGATAGTTGTACTGTGGCATTTAGCGGAATTTTGCGCTGGAGATTTGCTGCGGAAAACCAGAGCCTGTTAACGACTCAACAACTAATGTTGCTGAATATATATGTCACTGTGTTTGCCCGATGGATACATTTTACCTTAAAAATTCTGTTTAGCAGCCTGTGTGTTAACGTTGCACAGTGTAAGAAGGAGTGCATCGCCAGTTATCAGTCGAAGCTGTCATGTCTCAACGCAGGCCAGATTGTGACAAAGTTGGATAGCACCGACAACCCAAATACTACATGTCTGCAAGAGCCATCTGATGATCAGACTGCTAATGATGTTGATCTAAGGTCTGCTGCTGCATCTGCTGCCGGTCGCAGCTTCAACGTTACTCCAGCACGAAAGCGTGCAGCAACCTCTGACAACAGTTTGCATTTGCGATCAGCTGCGAAGTCCATGCGTTTATCCGGCAAGGATGCTTAGGTGTTAACAAATTCTCGTGCTTCCAGTTGCCATCCGTCTTATAAAACCTGTCCCTAACATTTATATTTTTATGCTTCCGCCAGCATAGTGGCCGGAGGCATTATGTTTCCAGTGTTTGTGCGTCCGTCCCGTACGTGAGTCCCGAACAAACATTGTTAGCAAGATATTTTGGGTATTTGTTGACGGAATTTGACCAAACTTTCAACACTAACGGACTTTGGGGCAAGGATGAACACATCAAATTTTGGGGTCAAGGTCATGGAGAGGTCAAATATGCCCCAAAATGCACTTTTCGCCTTGTTAACATGCAATTTCGAGTGTTGGGTTCTTGTCACATGTTACTGGAGGCATAATAGTTGATGGAGTAGTAGCGACTGTCTAGTTTATTTATAAAATTTTTATTAAACCCTGCGAAAATGTTGATGCAGTTTTTGTTTGCTTTCAGAGCTTTAATGAAACAAAACTGTTTTTGCACTTAGTTTGTGATGCTGCGGTGTGTTTTACGTTAGGCTTCATGGGTACTATCAAGTGAACCACATTTTCATGAGCTGTTGTCAGTGGCGGTTCTAGCCTGCAAAATCTAGGAGGGCACGACCCCATGGCGAGCACGGTAGCACGAGCCTATAATGGGGGTCTGAGGGCAGAGCACCCAGTGGGGTCCAGGGGCAGAGCCCCTGGTCTTGGACTGAAGCTGAAGCACTTTTGGTCCTTGGATGTTCAATGGAAGCCACAAATTTGCCCACTTTTCTACAATTTGGAAATGCAAAGAAATAAACTATTTATGTTATCTTTGCAAAAAAATCATGGGTGGCCACGAAACTGGGGGAGCCTGGAGCAAAACTGGGGGGGGCCTGTGCCCCCCAACCTGGGCCTAAAACTGCCGCTGGTGATTCTCACAGAAGTGAGAGAATGTCATAAAATGTCTTCCCTTTTCATTAGACTGCACAACTGGAAGTGCAGCTATTTTTAGGCCTAAACATTCGGACATCAGCTGCATGATACTTGTAAATGCATTCTTGTAATTATAGTGTTACATGTAAGAATAAAAATGCTGCACTTTAGCACGTTATTTAAAAGAACTTAAAACATGCTGCTAAGAGAGACCTTGTTCAAACTACATCTTATGTGTAAAATAGAACATTTTTGCAGCACATTTATACTAGGTGTAAACTTATTTCACTTTTTATTTTACATGTAATGCAATGACTGTACATACAATTTCTTGTTAAATAAACTTTCACTACAAATGGCATCTTAATTATGGTCACACGCCTGCAAGTTTTACACTGATGATAAAATAAATGTGTATATTTAAACTAATAAGTAATTTATAGAAATGTACAAAAATCCAACAATATTAATATAATCATTGCAGCACTAATGCTATGTCATACATTTGTAACATACAGTCACCATACTGTCCTTCACCAAGAGCATAGCACTGAGCATGGGCCAAGGTCATTTGGCCCAAACCGACCTGTTCACTTTTTAGCTTTGCCCACTGATTTGTCAGCCAAGGACATTTTAGTGCTGAAAATCAAGGTGAGACCCGGCACATTCCACTGACAATAGGCTAGCTGCATTTTCATTGATAATTTTTCAAAATCGAATTCTACAGCTGACCATAGGCTTATAATCCGACGTTAGTGTGGAAAATAACTAAACGGCCATCTGTTCAGTTAGTATAGTATTGCACCTTTTTGCTCGGAGATCAACATTTTCAAAGGTCGCCCAAAAAGGTGTGATGCTAACTGATCTCCAAGCAAAGATTTCGATCACTTCACTCCCGACTCTGGATCAATTGTTGATTTTTTTCAGCCAACTCTAGCTGGGCCTACCGGGCTGATTTCCAGGCTCTGACCAGCCTGCAGGCCACCCAACATTTGCACAGTTCTGCCTCTGGCAAAAGCCATAATTCGTGCGACTGTCACGACGTCTTTATCAACAATGGCAGTTTTGCCGTCCTCGCTGCACTAAGTGTCATAGCAGTCTAAAAGTGTCAGAACTAGAGATCGATGCTGACGTCCTCGTTGACGGACCAGTCAGATTCTTGTTTAATGCATCGTTCATCATCGTCATCAGCTGCTGCTGCCGAATCCTGTTTGTTGTCATTGTTCAGCAAACTAGCGCCCATCGCCTGCAGCTTCTCCCGAAACTTCGGCCATATGTTCTGAGGAACGTTTATAGCAGTGCGGAAGCTTGGACTCACCTATAAGTTGCAAACAGCAGCAAAACGCATGAACACGATTCAGGCAAAAAATTATTCAGTATTCACATAAAAAAACTAAAAGGTAAACAGATTCAAAAGCTACACATTGGACTGATCTCTTGTCAGCCAATTTTCTGCAGTATCTTAATTTCAGTTACTCCAACCAAGGTGTTGTAATTTCCATGTGTCAAAACAATGTGCCAACATTAATTAAGCCTAGTAGTCGTCAGCATAGTGCAGGTTATTAAGTGTTCAGCTGAGCACAATTTGTGCAGCCAGCAGGGAACATGTAAAACGTGCAATCTGCAAAACAAAATGTGCAGTTGCCATGAATGCACACATTTTCAGTCCGCCCGGAAGCGACAGCTTTCGCAGTTGGCTTATGTTTTGCTGCAGATGTTTTTTATTTTAATTTATTTTTTTTCAACGCGATATCTCCGAGATGCGTCGGCTGATCGGCGTGAAATTTTGCACGCTGATCAGTACTAGGCCGAACTTTATAATGCTGGTGCAAAATTTTGGGGGCTTACCCCAAAAAAATTTTAGGGGCCAAAAACATGCAAAATTTGGTCCAATTTCGGATGACTGATGTTCGACAACGAATATCTCCGGAATGCATGAAGATATTCAAAATCGGACTAGGACATTTTATACCGCAATTCCTCCCGCATTGGCTGAAGAAACTTTGGTGAACTTTGGTCCACTAATCACGGAGATTAAGTGGTGAAATCGTACCCACCCAAATCGACTTTCAAAAGACCATATTTTGGCCCCTATGGGGTGCTGCTCCCCTAAATTTTTACAGGCGATAGAGAATGACTAAGTCTTATTAAAGCACCTTCACACTGGGGACGGGGGCCCCCATACATTTTGTTCAAAGGGGGTCCAAAATTAGCTTAAAATTTGACATATCCGTGCCTGTAGCTTTTGGGGTAAAGGGAGCACCCCCGTGAAACTTTGCCACATTATGGGCCATAGAATGGACATGATCACTTACGTACAAATTTTGGGGGGCCCACACCCCAGAAATTTGGGAGGGCCAAAAGGTCGAAAATTCAGCTTGATTTCGGACAACTTTCGACTATGACCGCGAATATCTTAAGAACCGATCAAGATATCAAAACTTGGAAACACACTTGATCAAGCACGATTTCTACGGGATCTTAAAAAAATTTAGTAAAGTTTGGTCCACTAAGAAAAAATTACAGGCACGGATGTTGATCCACCCTAAATCATCGCTGCACATTTGACATATACTAATGCGTTGGAGTTCGGGCCATGTGACTTTGCTACCGGGGGAATTTCAACCCCCTAAATTTTTCCTCCGAATCGGACTTATGGCACCGGGCGGACTCACGTTGGGCCTTGCCCAGAATTTCTAGTTTTTGTCCTGTAGTGACTCTGAGGTGCCACATTTATTCAATGCACTATGAAACAAACTGCAATGAACTGCTTAGGCTTTATGTTTGCTTTTGCAGCATAAAATAGAACAGTGCAAAAATTTCTCCAAAAAATCTGAGAGAAGATGTTGCCGAAAGATTTTTGGGAGTGACGGACAAAATTTTTAACACAGCGGATGGATGCACATTATGTTGGCAATGAGGCAACAACACTCAACTCATCCACGCACAGCAACTTCTGAGTAAAACCCTGAGACAAGTATAGTGTATTTAATTATGGAGCAAGAATTACCTCAGAAATTCTTAAGAAATCTCCGTACTGATTTTCACCAATATCAAAGAAAAATGTCTTGTTGTCTGCTTCAAGTGATAACTTTTCTTCAGCTTCTTCTGCAACAAATAAAGCAGTGACATTTCATAAGCCACTGTATGTTTTCATACAAGTATCAGTATTTGCAGTATCAGTGCCCCATTCAAATGTACTACTCAATTACCACAGCAGTGTAGCTGTGCAGGCTTTCATCGAAACGAGTTCAGCTCAGTAAATGTTGGATGAGAAATTGCATTGACAATATTTTCGACTACTGTATACTAAAAACATAATGATGGGCAAGTTAAATGTATATTTGGCAAAATAAACTTTTTTCAACTGTGCAATTGCACCCACCGTCCCATGCAAGAAAACGTTTGGTTTCAGTTTAGTTTTATGCATTTGTAACAAAGCTAAAATAAAACTTCTGCAGATTCAACTTAATTTCATTTGTATATATGTCATGCAGACAATGTTGAAGTTTTACTCTAGTCACAATTTGTCATGCAATGACGCTTCGAGTCTTGAAGAAGATCAAGACTGCACGCTGACACTTCCTTGACCACCTGGAAAGCATACTGCCTCTTTTTCTGAGATAGTTACAAAACAAAAATACTTAATACACAAAATTAGATCTACTGGTACAACTATTGCCAATCAACACTCCATTTCAAGTTCTGGCTCCAAGTAATGCTGCGATAGCCTACCGGAGTTGTATGATGTACCGTATTCACTCAGAATATCTGTCAGAGCATCGCGGACGTCAATCATTCCCTGGGCCGGGATGACAACTTGCTGTCGCTCCAGAGAAGGGGGAGGCATCGTCATTGCAACCTGGCAATCCAACAACAACAACCACACCATGCTGCAATCATTTTCATCTAATAGTTTGAGAATGCAACATCAGCTACACTTCGTCTGCTGTCTTCGCTCAACTTTCTGTATGGTCTGCAAAAGATCCACATTTTGTGCACTCGAACGCACAGTCGCCTCTGTTGCATGCCGCTATCTTGCAAAATTTGACAGATATCGCAGGCTTCTTGCTCTGGATTCCACCCATACTTGGAACAACGTTTGGGCATATTCTCCTAATAAAAAGCCACAAATTTTGATGCTGTGAGGACTGAAAAGCAAAAACCCCAAACTAATTACTTTGGTTTCCAAGAAATGCAGCAAGCATGTCACAAAACATCAACGTTACAGACAGACCACCTATGATGACAATACCATGCTTTGTACTACAGACATCACGCAAAAATTTTACAGGTCCAAGTTTTCTGCACTCCCTAGTTTCTCGCGAATCGACTCGGTTTCCAAAAAATGTGTAAAATGTCTTTCAGCATCATCACAATACTAATGCAAAGTCTCTGTGGGCTTATTGCTGACAATAACTAGTAGCAACCACAACTTAATGAAAAAAAATTGTAGTAACCTTAAGAAATCTTCCACGTGAATTCTGCTTGAGATCCAAGTAATAACGTCGCTCACCAGCACATATCACGTTACTCTTGATCGTATCATCTCCAGGAGCGCTGTGCCTTCTCGGCCCTAAAACCATTTACCAAAAGTTACATGGTGAGTAACAAAACAGTACTGTTGGCTGTTCTATTTAAAGTCCAAGTCGCATCATTTTACGTAACTGTTATGAGCGCTAACTGGCTTTTAAACCAAATGCTAATTTGTCAATATTCATTAATCTTACGGTTGCTAATACATCTTAATACCCTAAAAATAATGTTTAAAGTACTCACTTTTCCCTTTTCACGGCTTCGGCCATATTCAGAACCGTGATGTCATCTGCAGGAGGCTTGCTAACTAGCTTTATTGCCTTGAGGTCAAATGCAGCTTAATTTATGGTCAAATAGCATAAAAACAAATCTTTCATCAATCTTTAATCAATCATTAAAAAACAATATTCCAGCACATCGTTAACTTTACAAATCGCACACCTCTAGTGGTAAAAAGATCAAAAATGACATAATTTCTGATGTCACCTATGCATCATTACTTGTATTATAAACCCAACATTATTCTGAGTAAAACTGATAAATTCACTGTTTTCAATGTGAATGTCACTTTGTCAACAAAGCATCCTGAAAGTGACGTCATCAGTTATTGTGACACGTTTGGCACAACATATTTCTCTGAAAATTACTTCAAAGCGATGTTTTCATTTCATTGGATCAGCGTATTATTATTAAGTGTGATATTCTACACATATTTATCCAATATAGTTTTTTTTCGTGCAACCTGGCCTTTAAGCCAGTCATCAACATCAAACTCTTGGGAATTGTTACAGCATACTTTTTCAAGCTGAATGTCCTTCCAGTCATCACCTTTGATAATGTCAAAGCACTCATACAGGAGAGTAGTTAATACAGTAAAAGCATGAAAGTTATTCCAATAATTCAAAAAGTCAAGTTTCATTTACAATATACCAGGTAGCTGCATGCGGATTGGAGACATTAATCAAGTTTAAAATTGAAATACTGAAATAAAAATTTTTCACAGTGAATACAGAGAACAGAACAATGCATAACTAGACTAAAGCTGCATGTCAGTTTAACAGCGCAAAACATTTATCATAGCATATCATATATCACCTAAAACACCACGAGCATGAATAATTATACCCATCGATGCATAGTCCTCTATGAAGTTGGTAAGCTGCTCATGAAAATCAGAAGCAGTGTTCATATCGATGATCAAACGGGTCTTGTTGCCAGTTGCTCCAACCTAACACAGTCCAGTTTTCACATTAAATGGGCACAATAATTACACAGCTAAAAGCATTTAACTGTCCTTTTGATGTAATTCAAAACAAAACAGAGATGATACAAGAAACTCATCTGTCACAAATAAGATGTGAAAAGCTCCACAGTACTTTGGAATGTTGCTACAATTATAAATGACTAGCAAAGTATCCGCCCTATGGGTAGGTTACTTTGCTAGTGAAATGAATGCACACAAGAGTTTGGTCACTACTGCACGCCAAGGTAACACAACCGCCGACGATTATGTATAATGAGCTTCATCTGTCGGCTGCCAGCGCCATAAAGTCGTTTCACATTTCACCATCATCAAACATCAAAAAACCTGCATGTTTAATGTCTCATAACGTACTTGCTGTTTGAGTGCGCAATTAGACTTGAAAGCAAAATGCAGGGGGGGATTTCATCAGGGAGGCGATGTGACTTTATTGGGTGGAGGTGAATTTTTCAAGTGAAGAGGCAGTTTTTTCGCTGCAAACCTCGCTTACAGGGCAATTCTATTTTACCAAGGGGGTGACATTTTAAGTGGGCGATGCTATTTTGTGACACTGGCACACATGGCAGAGACCATGAAATTCATGGCCAGCTTTAAGGCCTTAGGCTGGGACCTTTACGTGGCCGTCATTCACCAGATGTCGCCACGAAGCTGAGCACTACTGACGAACTTGACAGAATCAGTGGGGAAAGAAGACCCGGCAACTCAACTCCCACCTCTTCAAGCTGCCCATGGGAGCAGGTGGGAGGCAAGGTGGGGGCACGTACCTAAGGCCCAAGGACTCAAAAGCTGCGGTCGGGGTTCGCGACCGTGCAACAGGGAAGGTGCTAGAGGGGGCTGACAGATAGACAGACAAACAGACTTTCCGTGCATTGTAGTAAGATTAACTTCAGCTACTGCTACTATGTATTAGCTATGCATTTTTGTAGCCCAGATCTTTCCAACATCATAATTACTGAAACTAAAAAGTTCTTGTGAAAAATGCAAAATCATGGCGTTCTGGCTGAAACACGGCAAAACATGGCTTTTGGCAAAATTGCGGCATTTCATGAAAATTACAGTTTCCAAGACTTCCGTGTTTCCGTGATATTCTATTGTCCCTAACAATGACTTATAAATGCAAAAACTGCTAAATTTTCTCACCCTACTCTCACACAGTACCTGAATTAACTTCTAACTGCAAAAATAACAGTCACAGTGTTATTCATCATGATCTTTGCTTGTGTTGTTTGACACAAAATACCAATGTGGACAGACTGACAGACAGAATATGAAAAGAATAGCCACAACAGTCAAAACATCACAAAATCCTTTAAATATATCACATAAAATACCTCGGATATCTTGATAAAGCGACCACGCCTGTTCTCTTTTACATCAAGGTAAAACTTTTTTGCTTGAATCTGTAAAACCTTTGACGTTAATTCGCGAACACCATATCCTGAAACAATCACCACACAGCAAGATACAGCATAAATAATAAACATCCGGTACATGGTTGCAGCCGCAAGGTGTTGTCTGCCGTGAAAATTCACGAAAAATGATAGTCGATTTTCGCTATCTGCCGTGCATTATCACGGAAGCAAGCACGATATGGTTATCTGCCATGAAAATTTATGGAAAATAAATACGCCTATCATTAGACCTATCTGCTGTGAATTTGCATTGAAACAAAGTACAGTAAAATAATTGCCAGTGCTATTTAGTACAGTTTTTTCAGATTATGCAAGGAATAATAGCAAGTTAGCAACTTCTGTAGCCCGTAGGCTTAGCCTATGTAGCAAGCAGCTATGGCTTTTCAGCTGATGTATTTCTAAAATGTATAAACTATACAAAATGAGTCAAAACATGGCAATAAACTCTTGTCTAGGCCTATATTTTCGCCTGGACATTGGCAGTGAAAGAATTTTGCAAATCTGCAGTCAGACTTGTGACCGTGGCAGACAATTTGCAACAAAACAGCACTGAAATTTCCATCTTGCTTTAGCCTATCTACCAGACACCTTGTGTAAGGCTGGCAGCAATTGTGGTAAAACAATCAAGTTAAGCTTCCTCAACATGCAAATTTTTCACCATACAAAATTGTTATTATTAGGCCCTAATTGTGAGATTATTCGCTTATTTCTCAGGTTTAATATATACGTTTCCGTACATCAATTTTCACGGCATATATCCAAAAGTAAAAAGATGCTGCCGTGAAAATTCACGAAAAATAAATAGTCGATTATGGCTATCTGCCGTGAATTTTCACGGCAGATATAATCTTCGGTTGCAGCGTTACATTGTAGGATATGAAAATAATGAAAGCGTTAGTATTTGCTAATGCTGAAAACCACTGTTACCTTCATAGTTAAACTCTTCACGCCTTCCTCTGTATTTGCTGTCTTGCGCCATTACTTCATTTAATACTTTTTTGTAGTATTCTCTGAACGTAAACAAACAACTAACCATAGATTCGACATTAAAAACGATAACCATAGAACAATAGATAACAATATCAATATATTGACAGAAGAACGAAACGAAAGAATTGATTTTAGTCAAAATGCCGTAATTAAAAATTTGGCATTGCATTTTTAATTGCGCACAAAATTATTAGTACACTACATTAGGTTGAACGTTTTTTGCAGAAAAAAATAAAAACTTGACATGCGGACTTGCAGTCATAATATTTATGTCGGTCCAACTTTCGGACTTCGAGACACTGGTTTCGCTTTCAGTATCAATTATTACAAATTTACTATGTCACTGAACGAGGACGGGATCTGTTGGAGAGAGCATCTGAACAATATTGAAAAGATGCGCCGTGACAGAAATGCACCAGTTGATTCTATGGGATGTGAACAAATATGCGACAAATCTGCTCCTCCTGAAGTCAGTGAACTAACGTGTTATTTGTGACCCAGAGAGGGTAGCTACTCTTCCTGTTGTGTCCTTATCATTTTACATGGCCATGGGCGCCTGTCGACTTGCTCATAGGCGGATTTAATCGGTCATAAAAAGGTGATTTGTTTTTTGCCAGGGCTCCGCCCCGGACCCTACTGGGGGAGCTCATGATGCACCCCCCAGAGTCCCTAGTTGGCTTGGAAAAGGGATACTTTCTCCCCATTCCCCACCCTGTCGACGCCTGTGGTACCTCACTTTGAGTTTGGGGGATTGCTCCAAGGACTTAGGAGTATAGACGCCCTTGAATAATGCTTTTTGTCGCATGCAAGTCAATCTCCATGGCAGTCTTTGTATTACTGCTGTATTTCTATACTGTTATGGTCATAGAAAAAAACGAAATTAGCACAGAGTCCATGAAAATACGCCATTTTGACCTTAAGATCTAAAAAAAAATTTTCTGGGGAGGGGGCAGTGCCCCCCTCCCCAGACCCTTTCCCCTTTGGGGATGGGGACACCCTTCTCCCCACATCCCACCCTCCTCCCCTTAGCACCTTCGGCGCCTCAACTCAGCTCGCGCCTTTGGCGCTCGACCTTGGCCCCCCAACTTCAACTCCTGTATCCGCTTATGGACTTGCTTCATGGAAAAGGCAAAGAATACTAAGTTTGTCTAACATGCCAAGGTCAGGGAAGAAAATGCAGCAAAATGATTCCCTTCCATACTGTCCTCTCTTCCTGTTTTCCTTCTCTACTTCTCCATCTGGTCCATCTATTCACTTGTTCAAAATCCAACTAGTGGCCGGGAACAATACAAGCTCTCTCAATGTGTTTCGGGGGTTTTCAGTTGTTTTTCTCTTTTCTTTGAGTCCCAAACTTTTTTTTTTCGGATATACCACCACTGTGCCAATAAAGGACAGTTTCTCATTTTATTATCAAAGTAATTCAAATAGCTTGTTGTGATTTCAGTACTGGTGACTGTCTCATTTAATTGCAGTTTTTTATACAAGATTAAAGCTGCCAATTTTTGGGCATACATATTATTGTATATTTGTTTGTATAATGTTAGTAATTGGTGTTGTGTAAGCTTGTAATTTTGACTGCAGGTATACAGGTATCAGATCTTGCTATCACTTATGCTGTCAAGCCAGACTCGTGATCAGGTTACTTCAGCTGCAATGTCAAAACTACAAAAGCATGGATGTACTGTGGACATGATCTCTGAAACGTCTGATGATGTTCTTGGTCAGCTGATTTATCCTGTCGGCTTTTGGAAAGTGAGTGCATGTAACTGTACAATTATGGCTTTTTTGCTCTTTTGCCGTTTTGCCTTCTGGCTGATTCGCCCCTCACCTTGAACGATTCGCCCCCATTGAATGATGCTAGTATAGTGTAGACTAATATTTTTTTTAGTTTATAATATATTTTGTTTTGTTTTGGTTTATAGAAATTAAGACAACAGCTACAGCAAATCGGCACTCAGACAACTCATTAGTAGGCCTAGTCTTTTAAATTAACGTAAAGGAATTTTAGCAGCAAATATTGCATTTTTGGACAAAAAAGATAACACAAATTACACAATGGAGGTGAGTTGTCCAAGATGAGGGGGCGAATCAGCCAGGGGGTGAAAAAGCAATAGGGGGCAGGAGGATAGAGGGTGTGGTCTGGAGAAGGGGCACACTGCCTCGCCAGAAATTTGTTAAAATTGTATGCATAAATAATATACTTTTGTGAAAAATTTTCACTTGTTTTAAGATGCGTCCAGTCAATTAGGGGCAACCAACCCTTCCCTGAATTCGCCACTGGTATAAAACTTAAAAACCAAGTCAGCCGTATTTTCAGCCGAAACTCAGCCGGAAAAAATTCAGCTAGCCGGATCTCAGCTGAAAAAATGTGTCAGCCGGAGTTTGGCCATAAAAAAATTTAGCTCTAGGATCTACCAGCAGCAGCAAAGCTTTTGTCGCTGAATGTGTTGTGAGTGCATGGAACAACCCAGGATCTGTCAGTAGACGAACACAGCCGACGTCAAGAGCCTTCTGAGACCAGGTGAATGTTGTCATTCAGGCAAGGTGGTGCCTGGCCAGACAAAGACGAGAAGACAAAGCACGCCAGTTTGAAGTAGACTCGTCTCTGGACTGGAAGCCAGTGCAACTGGCGCAGCACTGGTGAGATGTGGTCCCCACGTCTAGTCCCAAGCGGTGGCAGGCGCTTTTTTCAAACACAGTACAGGCTTTCACTATACAGCCTGCTCTTAAAATAACTTGCAGCACTGGTCCTTTTGGACCTTTCAGCTGCATTTGATACTGTCGACCATGCGATACTCTGTCGTCGTCTGCAGGTGTCCTGTGGACTTGGTGGCCCTGTGCTGGAGTGGTTCCGGTCTTATTTGTATAGGCGATCCCAGTACGTTCGACGTGGCATACACAGGTCCACCCGAACGTGGCTGACGTGTGGTGTCCCACAGGGGTAGGTGTTGGGCCCAATCCTGTCTATTCTCTATACCGCTGACTTAATCGGTCTGGTAGAACAGCATGGCTTCCGGCCGCATTTGTACGCTGACGACACCCAGGTATACGGCTCGTACAGACCATCTGCTGTCGCCGACTTCCAGGTGCGCCTGTCTGCGTGTGTCGACGACGTCGCCGCGTGGATGTTGGCCAACCGTCTGCAGTTGAACACTGGCAAGAC
>Ga0056128_1006921_pt1 | contig 14304 bp, 5 predicted proteins | sample WorMetLIZISLAND2_FD_71113 | JGI IMG/M metagenome (GOLD analysis project Ga0056128, IMG submission 71113) | Marine gutless worms symbiont microbial communities from Max Planck institute for Marine Microbiology, Germany - Olavius geniculatus... ... | reverse complement strand
CCCACTACAACTAGATTCTGGCTACGCCACTGCATGCCGATTCCTGCCTTGGAGAACGTTCGCGCTACTGTATACTTTTCTTCTTGCCTTTAGGTTTTAATTTTAAAACCAGACGCGAGGACGGACGGACACACAGACGAACGGACGGGCAAGACCCGTATTGCGGCTATTATGACGGCCGCAGCAGAATAATATCAGAAGAGCGAGCGAGCTGCGCTGACGTCGAATTTATCAACTGTCATGACTGACGTGTCGTCATTGATGACCGGGTTTATCCCGACTTCAAGCGGGTGACAGTTAACTGGGGTGGTCTGCGAGAGTGCGGGTGGAAAGCATTAATAAACTGCACGGCAGGCTTGACGTGTCCATGACAGAGAGATGTCAACAGCTGGTCCGTGATGGCGGCCCTTCGAAATGTCATCGCGAGCCGTCACACATGACGTCACTCACCGACGATGAAATCTCGCGCCAGATCTCGCGTGGTCTCGGCAAGAGACTTCACGTCACGCTCGCCTCGACAGAGGACCATCTGTTCGCGTGAAATTGCTGCCCCGCCGAACGCCCGTCGCTTTAATATGCTGCACGATGCGACGGCGCAAATGAGCGGGGAGTGGCGAAGGGACGGGACGAGGTTGATCGCGGGGAATGACGGGATGCAGAGGGCAGCGTTAGAAGGGAACAAAACAGTACTGATGAAAAGTGGAATAATTGCGCACTAATTACGGGCACGAGGGGACGGGGACACGCGGCGATCACGACGGCGCGGTGATTGGAATAACAAAGGATCACAGAGACAGACTGCATGGAATGGGGATAAGGATGAGACCAGAGATCCATCAGAGCAGCAGCAGCAGCAGGACTCAGAGCAGAGGCTGTTGCGTGGATACTTTCATCATGGGCGTAGCCGGAAATTAGAGTTGAGACCGCGGGGCGGACTAAAGGTCCGATGAACCAAAAAATTCATAGCCCAGCTTTCAAGAGTGGGGTGGGGGACTGCCGATAAGATTCTTCGTGAGGGGATTATTGCAAATGGGGCTCACTGTCTCCTCCCCGCCAGTTAAGAGGTATGGAAAAGCGAAGGAAGCTCCCTATAGAAGAGCCTGACCGTTCTGGGCCGAAAACAAATTTTTTGGCAGAGTAAACGTAAGTAAACGTTAATTTATATAGCGCACGTAACGTTAGAATTAACCTTTAATGCGCTAAATTTTTTGACATAAAAACCCTTAAAATGTACGCAGCGGGTGTCAATTTCGTTAGTTTTTCTGCACAAATTTGCAGACATGCACAACTGGAGATGGGGGGTCAGTCGCCCTTTACCGCCCTCCTTGGATACGCCACTGACTTTCATCTGGAGCGATCACCGCGTTGAAACGCCGCTTCACGAGTGCGCGAGCGCCGGACGCGCAGCCGTTTGATGCCAGGACCGGACACGACAGGACCGCGACACGACATCACGGAATCTGCTGGTCGTCCCGACGGATCCGCGACGAGTCTGCGACCGACTCGCGACGCACAAATCGACTGTCGTCGCGCTGCAGTCGCAGGGATGAATAACGATCTCTCGAGCCCGGATTAATTCGAACCGACATCAATCATCCGACAACACACGCGCGCTAAACAACCAAATTAAGCAGCGCCGAAAACGCAGCGCGCATTAATGAATCCGATCCGTGCGCCTCATCTAAATCATCAGCTATAACTACAGACTCTGCGATTACAGGCAGCTCTGTAATCAATTCAGCAAAAAACGCAAACTATTACAACTGTCACAGACATCAGGCAGCACGCTGTTGATTCATGTTTGCACGACCTCTTCTTAGTTCTAACTTCTACTAGGGATTTCTACCAAGCATGAAAAGATCTTTTGTTGTCTTAATTCACCACGGGCATGATTTGATAATTACAGCAAAAACAGAATAGATAATTTGTGTCCCGTACCAACAGTGAAACGCATTTACAAATCGGGCCGACACATTTACGAGAAAACTAGAACTATAATAAAACCAAAACATATCACATTTTTGGCTCATTACGTAATGACAGCTGCTTTTTAGCTTATCTACAGCCCAACCCACTTTCGCTCTTTAAACATGTGACTTTGTTTTAGTTCTTACGCGCGAAAGCAGCTACTGCTTTCAGCGCGTCTTAGCCATCGCAATTCTGTCCACCCGTCCGTCCGTCTGTTTGTCTGTCACACGAATGGATCAGTCAAAAACGGTGCAAGCTATGATCACCAAATCTTCACCGTTGGCTGCCGGGAAGACTCTAGTTTCAGGAACCGTAGTTTTCCCATAAATTCGAAGGGGGTCACCCCGAACGAGGGCGTTAAATGAGAAAGGGTAAGAAAAATTTGAGATTTTGGCCAATAAGTCGCTGTATCTCAATAACGGTGCGAGATAGGGTCTAGGTTACTACCAATCACTAATAAAAAGTCGTATACTGGCTCTCGATTGCCACCGAATTCAATGACCTTGGATGACCTTGAACGCTAAAATAGAGGTTTTTATAGATTTTTTGCCGATTTCGGGCTGCGAGACACATTTCAAGAGCGAATTGTGCTGAAAACAATTGAGATAGACATGGACAAGCTGCATATGAAATTTTCAACATTGAACGTAGATTTCGATGGCCCAAGTCTCGATTTTCTAGGTTCAAGGAAACCTGCGCACGAGGGCATCAAAAGCGGCACCCCCGTAAAAGTCGTTATTTTACCGTTGTTGATGATGATGATGATGATGATGAAGGACGAATTAACTTTAGCGTGGCGTTAAGTCCTAAGACTTAACGCCACGCTAAGTTGTTGGCCAGTAACTGCTATAGGCTTTCGCGCGTCTCGTAAACATTAGCTCAAATTTCTTGTAACTTTATCAGTCACCACAGATACAACATAATACATTAAATAATATACGATATATTTCCATACAGTAAAATGGAAATCGCATACGAGGAGCGTGTGCGTCGTTCTATAGCCCACGGCTATGCACGGTTCTGCAGACGAAGTGACAGCAATTGAAAACACATCGCGCGTAAAAGTGACACTCAAGAGAGCAAACAGTGCGTTTAAATTCCTCCAATTCAGTTTCATGGCTGCTGCCCGCCGTGATATCATTATCTCATCGGGGATGCTCCGGCCAACTGCCATCTACCTGATCGAGCTATGACAGACTGCACCACGCCCAGTAAACACCATATACTCCAGTTAGGGGCGTAACTTATACACCCCAGGTGACGCTCCGTAGCTCTGAGATGGGCTTTCCATTAAGGGCTCTATCACCACCACCCCACTGGCAGCTAAAAGCAGGATGCTTCCTGGAAAGTTGGGGGAGACGAATAGCAAATTAAAGAGGGGGATTTTTCCTGCTGGCAAATTGTTGGTTCAAATCCCTCAAAATGTTGAAATTTGTTGCCCCGAAATGCGTTGTGGAAACTCAAAATACGTTTATGGCCAGGGCTATGCCACGAACCCCGCTGGGGTAGCTTACAGCGCTCCCCCAGACTTTCCAGCTGTCCGGACGTTCGATTCGTTGCCCCGTTTCTCAAGGTCGTTTAAGTATAAAACGGTTTTCCATGAAAAGTCCAACTAAGTCAAAAAGTCGACCTATACAATTTTTGCACGAAGTTTTCATTTATCCGTGCAAATGGAGAGTTAAAACTCCACAAAGCCCGGATTAATGGGGTTGGGTGGCCGCGTACTGCGCTGCGGTATCATTAGCTCATGCCAATCAGCTGCCACTTCCGAGACTGTAAAAGCGCTTCTGATCTTGAGTTCGTCTCTTGTAAAAAAAATCCTGGGCTATGGCAAGTACCGGACTTAACCTTTACCTTTTGGTTCGACTTGGGGGAAAGTTGCATCCTGGCGCTGAGGGAAATGGACGCCCCCTACTGCAGTTGGATGCATGTTCTGTGCCCACTCGATAGACAAGTGGATGAAGACTGACTGACAGTGGCTGCGCCAATCAGTAATCAGGTCGAGATTTACTAGCGGCAATGATCCGAATCATGCAACACGATGAGCGGTAAGTGTCAAGTCTTCAAGCGGCACTTAAATCATCCAATTCAGAGAATGCACATTAGGCCTACACGCATCCTCACAGGCCACCGTCACGCCATTGCACGACGTTTTATTACCGCCCCATCACATGCTCAGGTCAATGGGTCAATCGGCAGCCAACTTCTGTCTTGGCACGCGCCAAGCCGTTAGCCGCAGGTGTCTGCCCGCACGCATGCACTCAAATACAGCACTATATCACGCTCGTAAAACCGTCAAAATACTCCATAAAATTTAACTCATATCACACCCAAGTAGATTCATCACTAAGTAATAACACGTAGCTTTCTATGTGCGGTTCGCGAAATTTCGAGCACCGCCGAATCCACGAAGTGAACGCGTTTATAGGCCTACATATAGTATTCATCAAAGGAAAACAAAAATAACCTTAACGTCACTCACTGCTATCCTTTGTGATGTGCTGCTAAGATTAATTAGACCTTCTATTCGAAGCTTATTAACTTGTTGCGGCTTGTTTTTTTTTGCCTACCGTTAACAATGATAATTTATTTCAATCACTCAAACCGGCAACGTGTCTCTGTCGACAGCGCCTCTTTGTATGACACACACGATGACGGTGGTTGTTCATTGTGACGTGAGGAGAGAAAAAAGCTGCGCGATTGACTGGCCGACCGTAGCGGAGCTTCAACACATGGCAACATGCATGAATGCGCTGTACGTTCACGTAACACCGAGATGCGCAAACACAAGCACGCTATCCGCACATCGATCAGATCACGACTATTTAAAGATTATAGAGCCGCTACCGATCAAACGAATTGTTCTGAGCTCTCACTGGCGCTGCAACCGGGCCGCCATACAGCTTATCGGATCGACATCAGCAGCAGCATCCTTCATCACACTATGAGCCGTGCACTGTGCGGTGTGTGAAACCCTCCCCCGGACATAACCCCCTAAGACAGAACCCTCCCTCTCTTATAACTGTTGGACAAAAGACCTGTAGATTATGATAAACGGTATAGCTTTAGTCTACCTGGAACACGTATTGCTGGTAAGGGGGGGGGAGTTCTGTCCTAGGAGGAGTTGTATCTTAGGGGAGGTTTCGTCCTACTCCCGTGGAAGAGGGGATTTCGTCCTAGGAGGTCATGTCCGGGGGGTTATGTCCGGACACCGCACAGAGTGCACCTGTGGTTAATTACCGTTAATTACAGCCTCTCAGCAGTGAAGCCTGGAAATCACGAGCACCGACCGCGAGTCGAGTATCAGTGAAACCGGACCTCACATCACACGCCATCCATGCGCTACCAAACTTCACAGTAGGCCTACAATGCGCTGCTCAACTGCGGTGGCGTATACAAAGGGGGGTTCAGGCGCTTAGGACAGGGCTCCAGATCCTTAACCGCCCAGCATAAGCGCAAGTATAAACTACATGCAGAAAATTTGGTCAGTTGATTCTCAGAAAAATAATTAAAATCGTCGCCACCAGAGCTTATATTTTAAAACTATAATATTGCACTAAATTTGACTTCGGCTAAAGCTCAGCCTCCGTCCCGGCCAGGCCCCGCAGGAGGAGTTCATCGCGCTCCAGACCCCCTAGCTGGATTTTAGGCGTACTACTTCTAACGGACAAAAAGTGGGGGTGAAGGAGAAAGGAAAAAAAGAGAAGGGGTGAAAGAACGGGAAGAGATGAAAATAAAGGAAATCAAGGCGACCCCAATTCACATTTCTGGATATACGCCACTGCTCGACTGAATTGCCGATGAGCGGGTAGACGGACGGAAGCGTTAAGTTACGTTACGCCGGGCATGTTCTATCAGCAACATTACAGTCGTGGTTACGCTGCCGCAGTAATTCATACCCTAATTATTGCACGCCGCCGCTCGTCTTTGTCGGTTCTACATCAATTAGACTGAAAACTATATGCTCATATCTTGCTGATAAACAAGCGGATCGAGTTGTTCGCGGTTAACTGTACGGTTTGGCGTTTCTTCTTCATCTGTCACGAGTCGTCAGTCCGTCTTGCAGACAGACAGACCGTAGACAGCTATACCGGGAAAGTGAACAATGGTCGCCCAACAGCGAATTTCAAGCATGCTGTGCCACGCCCCTCCCCCTACAACCAATCGTAGCAAAATTTTGTACGTCGGGTCGGGTGGTCGATATGTGATCACTGACGCCAATTTATCTGAAAATTAGTAAAGGGGCTGTTACTAACTAATTCGAGTTTTACCTCTCGTTTCAAAATCCGCGCATAGTATACGTCATCTACAGTTCTACGTCAGCAGGGTCATAATGCAGCAGAGGTCCCTGCGGCAGCAAATTAAATTCGCGCGGAGAAATTTCAAATTTATGTCCACGAACCATTTAATTATGAAAATTTACTTAGTTAAAAACTGGGTCCACTGCATGCACTCGCAATCATGCAAGATCAATACGGCTGTATATATATCTATTAAATAAATTCAATTAATTCATTATTTTTTCACTTTCTTGAAACAATCAACGTCGAAAATAGGATTGGCATTACATCGCGACACCGCAGTCTAACTACATTTTCGCAATGATTCAAATTTCAGTTCAAGAACGATTGCAGTTCTGGAGTAGAGATAAATATATATGAACAGCCTTCAAAGGAAACCCATAGCAGAGCTACGGAGCGTCACCTGCCATACACGGGATCACACATTGTTATTTGCTACCCGCGACACAAATGAACGCACCCTGTTATAACACCAGTCAGACATGGCAGTACTTCATTTACCTACCTCTCAGGGATGTAAGGCTGAGTAGAGTTGGGTGTTGGTTATAGGTGCGTAATCGACCGATGGCGACGCGATCGACCGATCAGCCGATGGCTCAGCGCTATCGCTCAACCGCACAGATCGGTCACCAGCACACAACATACAATATACCGAGATGGTGTACCCATTCTTAGACATTCGCCCATTTCGTGGGACGAAAAAAGCGTTACTACGCATACTGATTCGGTCAGTCCACCAGTCATCTAGACAGACCAAGCCTCCCACCCAATAAGCCCAATGTGACGCCACAAAGCTCACTCGAACTGAAGGAAACGAAATATATTTTGTCAGCGAGCAAAAAAAAAGAAAGCGCGGGAAACTCACGAGAGCGGGGATTCTCCGCCGAATGCGCTGAGCTCGGGTACGGCGGGCGTGTCGTCGGCATCGCGCGTGTCCGCTGCGGCGGTACGATCGATCGAGTGAAGCTGGTAGACGAAATGACGGAACACGCCGTCTGTTTGTGACGTCACGTTCTCCTCGGTGTCCGGCGTCAGCTGGTCCCCGGCCTCGGCGTCGGTTTTCAGTACCAGGTGAGGTGTGCGCGGCGGTTCGAACGGAGGGTCATCATCACTGCTTCCCCCACCACTGCCGGCTGATGCCTCTGCCCCTGCCATAATATCTCTATATCAACAGTGATTGTCTCTACACAGCGTTCGTCCGTCTCCGATAGGTTACCTGCTATAGGCCTAATTCAATGAAGAATCGCGATTACTCCCTTTCTCCCTACGCGCTCCCTCTGTCTCCGCGATATCTGCAACAGCAAACAAAAGCCACAACTAACGTCATCGTTTTTTACCCGACACGTGTGGCTTGATAGTTTAATGGTTAGCGTGTCGGACCGAATAATCGAAAGGACGGGGGTTCGAATTTGGGCCATTCCACTATTAGGTAAGCTAACAACCCTGGGCAAGCTGATCACACAAAACAGCCCGCCGGTGCGATGCCCCTGTTCGGGGGCTCTGCCGACTAAATATCCAAATCTAAATCTAAAAACGTACAATGCTTGGGGAATATCTTGTCTTAACTACTAATGCAGCCGCCAAATCAGGACTTCTTGAGAGCAAAATTCCAGTAGTAAAAGCAGAGCACACATCAGATTGAAAACTAAAAATATGTAGGCCTACAAATTTAAACGTCTTCGAACAAAGAGAAATACGCTGAAATGAAAAGCAGTTTTTGAAAAAATCAGTTAACCGAAAACAGCGAGGAATTCACTAGTCTGAATTCAATGTTGTCCGCCACTAAATTAGGGCCTAAATCTTTAAATAACTCGATGAGTCTTAATAGCTATTGAATCGCCAGGCACTGGTGAAGAAACAGAAGATGGTACAAAGCCTTCCTCATACAATCAACAGATAGGATACATCTGTAATCATCGTTCTCTCACGTCCGTGCCGTCAACGCATCACGGTCAGTGGTCAGTACAGTCAGCTGCGGTGTCAATAGTCAATTATCGCGTCAAGTTGGCGATCGCCGATCTCTACAATTTTGCACACATGCCCGGCACGGACGTCAGTCGAAACGTTATCGGTTAAATACACAAGCAGACTTTATAGCCGCAACTCTGCGCTGCGCCTATACTGTAGGTCCCAACTGTGCCTTTGTCATGAGCGACTATAGCGAGCGAGCGAGCGTCTGACTTTCTGTCCACTCGCTGTTTATTTATCCAATCCAGGCGCAGGCTGACGTCAGCTGACCACAAAGTCCCTGGCCGGTGTCGCATTAAAATGTCTCTCCCATGCAAAATCCGCCCGGGCAGAGATAATCACGGATTTGACATGTCTCCCTTATTAAAATAATGTCGGCCCCATAGAAAGTATCTCTCCATTATGGGATCGCCGGGCGGAGCGGATTTTTACCGGTAGATTCTCGGCCAGAGGAGACTTTTCTGGGGGGGGATCCTATAATGGGGCATCGGCAGCAGCAGCCGTAGCAGCAACTGCGGCCAGACGTCCAACCAATAACAAACACTGCAGGTAGTAGCTACAGTCAACTCCGCATAAGCTGATGATATTGACGACCTCACAAGGAGGAACGGTAACAGACAGACAGGGGCCTGGTACTGCTGTTGTCAGATACGCTTGACGACCAAAGTAAACAGCTGAAATTACTTTCTTGGTGGCCCGCCCTGGTCTGGCCGTCACAATGCCTGACTCAGCACATAACAGCAAGGCGGCTATATTACCTGCCGATCATTCAGCGCCCTGCGGCTTGCCCGTCACGAAAGGACGACTGAAAATGCACGACCTGGCAAATGCAGGACGGAGAAAATGACGGACCCAATCACAGCGGTTGGAAAACGCAGGACCAAATCGTTTTTCAAGTAGCCTAGATAATGTGTAAATTTCAACTCGTGTTGCATGTAGTTGAAACAAAATTATATTTAAAAGTCTGATATTTTACGCAGTGTTATGCTACATTTCAGTAGGCCTATAAGTATAGTTAAATTTTAACCTGAAGTGTTATCAAAAGTAGGCTACAGACGACACTGCTATAATTTGTACCGTAAGGCTTGCATCGCTTTTTAAAAATTTTTTAAATTTTATTCACACTATATATTCATAGCAAAGCTCTATTGTGGCGTAAGTTTCGTTGAATTTCTTCCAATGTGTATGTTTCTGTGACTAAACAATGTCATGTTCCTGATTTTTTGCAGCACAAAAGAACACAAAATATTTTTAATGCCGATTTAACTAGACCCAACGTCTGCCGTGCATAAATACGCTGGTAACTAGTCTGCAGTTTTTGTAACGGTTGACGACCGTCCATCATTTTCAGGTTCCGCAAATTCAGCGTTCCCGTCACGAGCGTGTCTAAACAGTCAGCGTCTAGACTGCCCTCGTCACTCTATTACGCGACCTCAACGTTCACCTAGAAGCCTGCGTAACGATACTAGTCTATAGTATACTATCATGGACACGTGGACGCGAGATCCGTGGGAACGGGTCAGTCCCGGCCCCGTGTCGTGTGTCGGACGGTCCACTGATGTAATCAAAACGGTGCCGAGTGATATGAACTACTTAGTGAGAAACCACCGGCGCACCACCGGTGTGGAATGACGAGCACCTGCTAATAACCGTGCCTGGAAATCGCCTGATCAACGGCCGGACAACGGCAATCGTCGATAGACGAACACCGGGCCTAGGCATAGATAGGTCTTTGTTGTCGCTATAGCGACCCACAGTCTGTAGGCTACCCTAGGAGCGTTGCCTAGCGGTCAAGATAACTACGGCTGGCCCAGGCACGCGGCGATTACACAACATCAGAATCAGATCTCTTACCTCTTTGCGTTACACGTGGCCACGACGGTCGTCACGACTAACAGTATCAAGAGCGAGTCTTCCAGTGTCGAATGCACTTTTCCAGTTGGCTGCAGCCGCTTATATAAGCATTACGGCGACTGCCGCTGCCAGCCATTGCTCGTGTCAGTGTCAGTCGGCCGGGCCCTCTATCTGTGTGTGGGCCGAGTGTCAGTCATTGCTCATTAGCATAGTCATGAGCGGGCGGGGCGTGCCGCACGTGCGTGCGTTCGGTGTCGTCTTCTCACGCGCACTTGTTGTTATCGGCCCGCCCGCACCAACAAATGACGTCAGTTCTATTATTAGCAATTTCTCGGCACGGTTGCAGCGGCTGCGTTCTGCCTTGCACGAATTAACGGCGCCTAGTGCGCACTGATAAAACACTGATTTCACTGCAATGTCGTAAGTAGGACCTACATAGCATGATTAAGTACATTTCATTAGATCTATAGGTAGGCTAATTAAATTTCAATGCCAACAGCCAAAAGTGTAATGAAAACGGTATGGTAACGACTAAAATTATTATGCCCACCTTTTAATCTCCCTTGAATAATTGAATAACCGTTTACCGTTACCATATGCATAGGTCTATACTTTGCATGCGTGTTTCTATATACAGGCCGATGCAAAAAAGTACTGACCAGTTTGCAAGCCTGTGTTAGCTTTGTGCGCGATATTAGGCTATGGGCTATGCGTTAGCACAAGTTGACGACGAAATAAAGATGTTCTACTCAGCTGGGCATACTCTATAGGCCTATGCATAGGACGGTTAATCTGCGTCTATGCTTTTGCCGCCCACCCACGCCTAGGACTATCGAGTTACATTTCATGCTCGTAGGCAAATGTCCCGTGGTGAGCATCTCGTCAATTGGTGAAAGATGGCGTCCCACGTGCAACTGTTCATCATCAAGTGCACCATTAACGTCCATCTCACCTGCAGCCGGGCATCACGCCATGCAGTCATGCAGGCGCCGTAGGCCTACCTACCTAGCTGGGCATAGACTATCAGTGGCGTAGACAAAGGGATAAAGGGGCCCGGGGCCCCTCCCCAATCATGGATATCAGGGATAACAGATATTGGGAACTCAGGAAAACAATTAGAATTATTGCCACCAGATCTCATACAATGCACCCGATTTGACTTCGGCTGCGCTGCATCGCACACTTCGTGTGGAGCTCGCAGCGCTTCTCCAGATCCCCAAGCCGGAATTTATGGTCTTACTTCTAACGGGACGAAGAAAAGGGAAAGTTGAGGTAAAGGCGAGAAAGAAAAGGGAAAGGAAAAAATGAACGAAAGGGGACGGAATTAGGGAACGGAAAGTAAGGGGAAAGGGAGGCGCCACTGAGTACTTACTTGGACAATGTCGACAGATACACGTGTTCAGCGTGACTGACGGCTTACAGCACTGTAATTAATCGTTCCGAACTTACTTCATCTGAACCCGCTCCGCTGAGATACTCCTATAGCTCGTAAAATATGACCGACTGTTCGTCCGACGTTGTTAATGGCGACCGCGTGTATAGGCTGATGTCAGTCGAGTATAGCCACTTCGCCGACCGACTAGAATGATGATCTATCTTGTCTGATTGCTTCCACTGAATTGCAGACAAATACGTCTAATTAATACAGCTAGGCACGCAATGGCTTTCTCCGCATTTCAAATCAAAAAATAAATAAGTTCGATACAGCAACTTCGAGTTACTGTAGGTAGTTGTATGTACAAGCTTACTGGCTTGTTAGCGTGAACACTGTCGTCGCCATGGGCACTGCATGGCCACGTGCCCCTCGACTTGCAACTGTTTATTTTTTGGGGTCACTTCAGACTTCAGCGCCACACAAACTCTGACATTGGACTCCATCTGGTTGCATATATGAACTATTTTGCATGTTCTGGGACATCAGTTCCGCAATAATACTGTCGCATATAGACCATAGGGGCTCATACTTCGTGACATATTTTCTGTTCCACTCTCAAACTTTTTTCGCTGATTCATGCCCCCTCCGCACCAAATTCTGGCGACGCCATGAGGCGCGGATTATTATGTGAGATCTGCAGTCAACAAGCTAAATATATTGTAATGTTTGACATGCAGAATAAATATACAGGCACTTTTTGAATAAAGTTTTTTTTTGCTTGTTGTGAACTTGTGAACGTCAAGTCGACAAAAAATGTCGAGCATTACTATCGCCGGCGCCGTGTATGTCGACTCGTTCACAAAATAATGCCCGATTCACTACGACGCGACTCGTCGTCGTGTAAGTGTGAATCGGGCACAACGTGCATTCATTCAATAGTTAAGACGTAAACAGGAGTGCCGTTTCTCCGTATAGTACAGGCGTGTAGCGCATTAGTCAGCATTACGCGCTTATAGTCCTTTAGTTATATACGTTCGCAGATTGAATGTGATCATACTGCACTTCCTGCAGACCGGATATATCTTCACGCTTGAACTACGCGTGCGCGCGTCATGGATTCGTCCGTCCGTCTTCGACAATAACAACAAAGACGACGGACGAATGAATGAATATTCATCGAGTCGTCGTTTCCTCGAACAGCGTGGCCGGTGTGGGCGTGGCCTGTGGTTGATTGACAGCAAGTACCTGCTGGTGTTGACGCGCTGCCGAGCTCTGACGAATCACGATAACTTCTGGGAACTGGCTGCGCGGAGAGCACGGTCCATAGTTGACGCCAGCTGTAACTGACGCACGTAGGCCTACGTCTATTGATTCCACGGACAACAACACGCTAGGCCTATAGCTGCAGCGACAGCGGCCGGTGTCACATTAAAATGTCTCCCCATGAATAATCTGCTGGCGCGGAAAGATAATCACGGATTTGATATGCCTCTCCTTAATATAAAATATCGCTGGGCCCATAAAAAGTCTCCCCATGGATATAGGATCACCTCCCAGAAAAATCTCCCGCGGCCGACAATTTACCGGCAAAAATCCGTCCCGCCCGGGCGGCCGCCGAGCGGGGCGGATTTTTGCCGGTAAATTGTCGGCCGAGGGAGACCTAAAATGTGACACCGGCAAACTGTGTCAGCAGTCATCAGCAGTTACAATTACAATCAGTGTTGATGCATCGATGATACACTCAATATAGAAACGACGTCGTTATACGTCTCACTACTGCGTGAGTGCGGACGTCAGAAACATATGTCACTTCGACACCAGGGAGGGACGTCACCATGCAGGGATGTCAAACGATTACTTGCTTCATGACACAAAGCACCGACAATACATTTATTCTTTATCTAGTATTGTGAATGATCCCTACGTTGCTAGAAGCATCTGGTTGTTACATGTTTTGAACTTCGCCTTTCCAAAAGACGACGGACAGGGCTAGTGTGAATGTGCACTGGTGACGGCTGCTCGGTTCAAGTGTACGAGGGAACGAAAGAACACTCATCATGCACTGATCGTTCGAATCCATTTATCAACGGCTAATTGATGATGATATCTGATTTGCACCAACACTACTAATCAGTCAAGCTTGCTTCCTGCAGCGCATGCCATTTATCTCCAGGACTCTGCATGCAACTGTCGACAAATGATAGCCATTAAACTTCAACGTAAACAAAGTACACTTCACGTATGCACGCAGCACTAAAAGACGATCTGCGTGCTAGAAATAGCCCAACGATGTCCCTGGTGACGACAGCTTCCTGTTGACTTAGTCGCTCGCAGTTTATCGATAGACTTAACTGGCAGTAACGTTATCACGCTATCGGTCGGCAGCTCGTTAAGCATCACTAAAACTGAACAATATCAACGTAGTTTAGCTGCTGCAGCAGCTGGTGCTGATGATGTTGCAGTGTTTTATCGGCCTAATAATGATGAAGAAGATGCAGATATAGGGCTTTTATATTCGACTTTATTTTGTCATTCAACGACAGCAAATAAAAACAAATCATCAACAAGCAGTTGTCATGAGATAAATTGTTGTATAGCCGATGCATTTGATATAGCTTCGAAGTATGAAAAAGTATAGACACTATAGTGAACATTCTGAAGTGACGTGAAAGGTAATCGAACACTTCGGACCTAACTTTTTTTGTTTTTGTTTTGTTTTGTTTTGGCTCTAGAAGTTTTCTGTAGCTGCCCCTACTATTTGGAACTCTCTTCCTTTTGACATCCGCAATAGCTGTTCATTAGCTTCCTTCCGTCGTAAACTCAAAACATTCTATTTTT
>Ga0056128_1006918_pt1 | contig 14307 bp, 12 predicted proteins | sample WorMetLIZISLAND2_FD_71113 | JGI IMG/M metagenome (GOLD analysis project Ga0056128, IMG submission 71113) | Marine gutless worms symbiont microbial communities from Max Planck institute for Marine Microbiology, Germany - Olavius geniculatus... ... | reverse complement strand
GATGTCCACGTGTTACAGACGATTGGGCTGGTTTAAGAAATTTCTGACAGTCAATGTCTACTACCCCATGCAGCATTTTATAACAAAAAGTAAGGTCTGCTCTAACACGACGACTCTCGAATCATTAAATATTGCAATGTTTTTGACCAAACTATTATGCTTGGAAAAATCCAAGGCCCAAGCAAGACTAAGTTTTATAGCAATTAGTTCTGCAGAGAATATACTTAAATTATCAGATAGACGTACAGCAGATTGAACATTTAATTCCGGAACGAAGAATGCTGCTGCAGTTTGCCCTGCTAAACTCTTTGATGCATCGGTATAAATGTGCAAATCATTTTTATGCATTTCTATTTGATCCTTGGTGATGTTACTCAAGGCAACTGGATTTTCATTTTTGTTACCAATTTTAGTAACAGATATATCTACTTTGATTTTCTTTCTACCAAGTTTACGATTATATCACAGGCGAGCGGTAGCGCAGCATTGTGTTAATTATCTGCATTCAATGTGCATCTTATAGATATGAGACTGAGTGAGTCCACCACTTGACACGTATCTGATAGTACAAGATGCAAGACAAACTTAAGTTATATTTATCGCATATTTAGTATAGATAACCGGTAATAACATAATGTCTGATACCGTGGACGCATTCGCATTTCACAAACTTGTCGTGGATTGCGAGCGCTTCGCAATACACGGGTCCCAGCTTGCGCCACTAAACGGCTTACTGACCATGCAGACTGCCCAGTGATCTATTTGGGCAGTAGCAATTTTGTCTAACGAACGAGGCCGGATGTACGGTCTTCATGTTGGCACGCGGGCGGCTTAGGTCGGTCGATCTATCGAATTTTTCTCTCGACAATAAAACGCGACGTCCACGTATCTGCTATTCGCTGCTGCGGGTGATATACAGAGCTCTATAGGCTTCCGCGAACGATGAAGCAGTCGACTCGCCAGCATGCCGTGAACTCACCTTTCCACCCGTCATTTTCTGTCAGTTTTTCTAGCTGTCATTCTTGTGCTTTTTCCCTATTTTTTTCAACTGTCAGTCACTGCAAAAAGCGGATCCAGCTACTTAACTAACGTCTTCTGAAGATGTGCAAAAATTTTGTTACATGTCCGTTTATTTTAATTACCGACAATAATTGTTGTTGAATAATGCTATTGAATGCAATCATAAGACGGTAGATTTCAGTTTTATGATAAAACGTAGATTGTTGAATATCAGAATGTTTAGGTTTGATGCATGACGGAGTTTAGACTCACTAATTAAAATAGAAAACAGCGCATGGTCATTAACATCGTCGATAGCACACAAAATATGACAATAAAGCCATTTATTTCAAATAATTTAAAAAAAACAAAATAGTGACTGTATGCCTATTCCGAAAATCGGTAGACAAATGGTCTAAATCTGCCACCGCCACTGGTCAAAAAGAATCCCGAAAAATCCGGTTTTTATTTTATATGAACCACCTTTCGTTCTCGCTGGATTAGATTTTAATTATGGTTTGAGACGGTATTTCGTTTTTTGAGCTCGTCTAAACAAAAATGTTAAGATGGAGTTATAACAATTTAATGTTTTTAACTATTATCAGTTATAGGTTTATATTTTAAACTGTTTGCGTTGTCGCTGTACAGGCGAGCTTGAGTGCAAAGTAGATCTTTGAGTCACGCGAACGACGACGAGAGATGGCGTAAGTACCATGACTGAGTTAATTCTATTTTCTAATCTTTTTTTTAAATATTGGAAGTTGGATTTGCCACTGTGTCAGATATGGAGCTTGCGATGCTTCCAGAAGTGAACCGGCTGTTTATTCCTTTTCTTGACTGTTTCAACGTTTTATTTTCGGAGTCATCATTAGTTAAACTCCTTCTCCTGAGTTTTTTTTTCGATTTGCCACTGCTGTATGCCGGCAATATTTTGTAACAACCAACTTTATAAACAGACGGCTTTGTCTGTAACGACAGTCCTCGTTATTTGAAGGAAATGTTGTGTCACGGCGAAAAAAAACACTAGCGCCAGTTTTACTGGTAGTAATTAACTGGGTTCTGGAAGAGTATCCGTACGTTTCGCCTCCTGGACGTCGTTTTCTCCGTCTGCCAGTTATCGCCGTCGTCCGCAATTTTAGTGGGCACAACGTCCAGGGGGCGAAACATCCTTGGGGCGAAACGTCAAAGGAGCGAAAGCTCCGTAATTCGCTGAAAGGAACGTCGCGGGCTGTTGTGCCGTTATAATTGCTTGCCATGCACAACAAGAATGAACGATCAGCCAGCGGCCCACAGGACAGAAGCCGTAAATAGATTACTGCTTCATGCTGCTTCACTGTTGAGTTGCATGCAACACTTTGCTCAGCGACGTAATCGACGGCCTCTCTGCAGTGTCGTCAAAGTCGTAAAACGACCGATCATTGCCTTCACCAACTTCCTCGGAAATAGGTGCGAGTTCCGGGCTGTGTTTCGTTAGACAGTGTCTCGAAGCTACGTATAAGTGAGTTTTAGTGCGACTGGTGTAATGAAGTTTTTTTTCAGAGCCACGTACGGCGCTGATCTCTATTTCTTTTGCCCTCAGCCAGACACCAGTTTACACTGACAGACCACTGATACGGACGGGGATAGTGCATCGCGCGGTGTGCCTGTTTACGTTATAACTTTCGCTGGTACTCATTATGCATACCCAGGGAGGGATGGTCAGGCTGAGTTGACCTGGGTGGCTGGCTGCATAATTATCAAGATGGTTTAGGCTACGTGCCTGCCGACGGTCACCCATCCAAGTACTGACCTGGATCAGTGTAGAGTAACTTCGTTTATGCAACCAACGACGTTACCCCTAGGTGAAGTCGCCAACGATTTATAATATGTACCCTATCCTAGTGTATTAAACTCTGGACTAAATGAAAAAAAACTTATTTAGTTCTGGAGTAAAATTGCCACAAAAAATTTAGAGGGTTTGTTACCGATGTCACGGCGTGACAGATTCAATGGGAAGTCGATTCAGTTGTTTCAATGGGTGTCATTCAAGAAGATCTTGCACATGAGATGGCGCATACCTAAGCTCGGGGCGTTGGCAGCGGCCGTTGTTCGCTGTAAATGCCTGCGGCTAACGCTGAAGACACACGGACAATCGTCGCTTGCCAACCAACGACGCAATCTTGTGTGGATTGGCTTCATTCTATTGCACAGAACGAAGCGATGGCGCTGCCAGTGCCTGCGGTCTCTAGGGCAGTCTACGACTGGCACCGCCGCTGCCTAGCAGCTGGATGACGGAAGACCTGGCAGACAGGCTCCGAGGACCGACCGTCGACGGTCGATGGCCACGGTTGCTAACTGGCATTTTATAATGCCAAATAAGTCAATTTTTGCACTACAATTTGGAATTTCGCATTAACACTAATTTTTTGGCATTAACTTGGCTTTATTAGGCCGCCCGGAACGGTAGTTCCCGTAAGGCTTTATGTTTTACTGCTGTTTCTTTCTTTATTTTTTTCTCAACGCGAGATCTCCGAGGTACGGGGGCCGATCTCCGCGAATTTTACCACACGTTCAAAAGTATGTTCAATTTATAAATGCCGGTCCAAAAATTTAGGGTTCTTCCCCCCCCCAAAAAAAAATTGGGGTTCAAAAACATGCTAAATTTGGTGCAATTTCAGACCTATTCCCACTTTGAACGCGAATATCTCTGAAACCGATGGAGATATTTAAAATCTGAAAACCTGGTGTACTACAGCGTTCCCTCCCGCTTTCAACGAATAAAGTTCGCCGAACTCTGGTCCACTAATTACGGAGATTTAGAGGTGCAATTATACCCACAGAATCGACTTTTTCGGAAGACCATATTTCGGCCCCTATGGGGTGCTGCGTTCCGAAATTTTTACACGCGCCACAAAATGGCCAAGTCTTGCTAGTTCATACTTCAAATGGGATGGGGGTTCCCCCAACAATTTTTTTTTCAAAGGGGTCAAAAATTGGCTTAAAATTTAGCGTATGAGCCACTAGAACTTTGGCACTACGGGGATTAGCCTAATGAAACTTTACCTCGTGATGTGCCGCTGGATGAGGGTGTTAACCCGTGTATAAAATTGGGGGAACCGCTTCCTTAAAATTTGGAAACGCAAAAAACGTCAAAAATTCGGCGCGATTTAGGACAACTTTCGAATATGACTAAAATATCTCTGGAAGGGTTGACATATCGACAAGCGGTGAACGGCGTTATCAACTACCGTTTCTTCTGCGTTGAACAAAAAACTTGGTGAACTTTGGTCCATTAACAACAAAGTTGTGTTTACTCATTTCGACTTACTTAACATCGATAGTTCGCGCTTTTCCTAACAACTTTAGACTTTGTCGCATATATATCGAGAATGGATAGAGGTATCGATAAATGGAAAACGACGTCTACAACTACGATCGATTCCACGTCGAACGCAGAAAAATTGGTGAGCTTGGGTTTACAAACAACAAAGTTTTGTTGTCTCATTTCGAACCGCCCAAGTTTAGCATTGCGCTTGTTATACATGTATATGACAATGCAGTTGCGTTCGGGTCATGTGACTTCACTGCGAACGAAATTTCAATCCTTTAACTGGCCCCCAATCGGACTTACGGCGCCGCGGGCGGCCTTACGTTGGGCTCTGTCCCATATTTTTAGTTAATATTACGTCGTAGTTTATGTTTAATGTTAAAATGGCATTATCTCATAAACGGTTTTTATATAGCTTTTGTACAAACCCACGGATTTTTCTTAAGGACTCCTTAGCACTAAGAATCAAGTTTTTTAACAATCAAACGCAACAATCACAATTTTGCAATATTGCAAAAATGTAAAAACACCACGTTTGTACATGTGTTTGGCATGTTGAACTACTGACTTTATCACTAAATAGTACTGTAAAAATGTGACATTTTTTAGACCATTCGGCAGTGAAATACATCACTTTTGGCATTTTGCAGCCACAAAGAGTTGGCAACCGTGGCGACGGCGACTTCTGCGATGAATTGCAGCTAGACGCAACGATGCAAGCAACCGACCATCGCATTTTGCAGTCGCCCGCCCCGACACTAGCAATGATTTAGCGAGTCATCTCGCATCAGAGTTCGACGTTCGCCGGCCCTGCTATGCACTCACTCGTTCGGCAAACACTTGGTCGAACGGCTGACATACGGACGGGGTCGGGCCGACTTCATTCGCATTCCGGCCACAAACAGAACGGGAAAGATCGTGCGTTTACCGGACCGTAGCCTTATTATGTACTCTGTGTCGCATTGCAGACTAAAGAAGAAGAGATGTACACGGCTTTCGTAAACGGGCGGGGAAATGTCCGGGCGAGAAAAATGTCCGAGGGAAAAAGTTTAGGGGGATGTTAATCTCCTTTCTTTTGTATTCCCCACACAGACAGAACGGGAAAGATCGTTCACCCGACCGTCGGTCGGTCGGCCCGAGGGTTAGGTATTGACCGGACGGAAGCATCGACCACGCATACCTAACGCTATCAACCAACTCAATGCATTTTTTTGCACGGCCTAGACGTCACGACGTGCCGACGTCTGTCCTTAACCAAAAACAAATAAAATCAATCTCACGCAGTGGCATATAGTCTACGAAAACTGGATCGTTTTTTACGTCGTTATCATCATCATCATCAACATTGTCATCTCAGCGCACGCGTGAGGGCATGCACTGACATAGCGGCTTGCATGGCTAGAATACGGGAAATAAAACTGTTGCTTCCAAAAGCCATTTTTGCAAAATAATGCAAGTGTGACTTTGGGGGATAAAAGTTATGCCTTGCTGATGGTTTTTTTTTGTCTGCACCGCTGTTTGCTACTGGGAACAAAATTCAGCAGAATGAAAATGTTGTCACTATCGATACGCGTAGGCGTACATGCCAATGTTGAGAGAACATTTTCCGTCGCGACGGGCAGAAAACCTGCAACAGTTTATCGCCGAAAGTGACTCTATCAAGAACCTTGTCAGCATTTTAATCTAAACTTGCGATAAATCTGTTTTCTCCATTTTTAATGATTTGTAGACGTCAAGTGACATAAATGCTTACATTGCGATTGCGCACTTAAAATTAGAATAGTTTCGTCTTTTTCACGGAAATGGATCAGGATTAAGTCTGTGCTGAGGTTCGGTTCACGATCGATTAGCATTTCTTCTTTTTAACCGGGATCGAGTTTTGCGTAAACCTCGCTACCGTGGGAACTATATAAGTAGTAATCGACTTGAAGAACTAGACTATACAGTGCATTGTTATCTGTGATGTTGGGTGTGGACAGGGGACAATACATTAGCTTCGCCGAGGCGACGGCGATACTGAAGAACGAGCTCAAGTTCCCCGAGGAGCGTGCGATCCATTTCGTCAAACGATTTGATCACAACAAGGACGGGCGTTTGTCTGCTGGCGAATTCACCCAGTTCAAGAAACGAATCGAAGACACGTACGTGTACGACCCGTATATACGCGGATTTGTATACAAAAATCTACATAATTTAAACTGCGCGTTATGCATAATCGTTTACACTGTACAATTTCTATCTGCTAAAGCCCAAATTCCATTACGCCGACTTTCATCGAAACTTTCCCACAAGAGAAGTTTTGGGAATTCGGGCATTCAAACGACGAGATGGTTGCAACAAAGTTCGAGACGAAGTCCGCGGACTTTATCGCAAAATCGGCGAAATAGAATTTGGGCTTTAAAAAACTAAACTAAAATACAAATACATTAAGACATTAAAAACTGTTCTGAGTGTAAAGCAAGTTCACTTTCATCGGCAGATACACCGGCGTTTGAGATATGAAGAGGCAATCTTATTTAAGCACTTGAGCCGAAACATATTTGCATGCAACCAGTGGTGTAGTGGTAAATTACCACAATGTTCTTACCCTCCCCTTATGAGCAGACCCCTTTAGTTTAGCTAGACGGTCTGGGCGAACGCTGTAAGTAAGCTCCCCCTGCAAGGTTCGGGCAGAAACCTGGTTACAAATGTAGGCCTAGTTTACAGCACTTTGCCAGTCTCGGAAACAGCTTCAGACGACGCGATATTAGACGATTCATTTTAGCAAAAGTGATGTCAACTTTTGCCTGAACTTTTAGTTTCTTTGCAGATCTATTTGGGAAACGCTACGGTATCGCCATTTTCCTCGTCCTTATATAACATTAGAGAGGAGGGCGGCGTTTCTTCTCAAAAATATATGTGAGAACAATATTCTTTTGCGTCCCCCCTTAACTACAAAACTGCATTTAGCGTTGCGGCTGTGTACATGCAGAAAGGAGCAGCTGACGAAGATGTTTAAACAGTTCGACCGTGACGGGAACGGCTACATTACGCTGATGGAGGCATCGAACATCTTGCAGCGTGATCCGTTTAAGTTCCCGCCGAGCAAGGTGCTGACGCTGCTCAAGCAATTCGACAAAGACGGCAACGGAAAGCTGGACATCGAGGAATTCGCCGGCTTCTACGCCGAGGCCAAAGCCATGTCTGTTACTCACCGTATATCACTATCATTTAATATGCCAAAGAGAAAGACATGTAGCAACGCAACTTTGCCGATAAAGTCAAACGGTAGAAACAACAAGGCCGAGACACTACAGTGACAGTTGCCATAAAAGCTTAATATAGTCGGAGAATAGTCAATATACATTGCAATATACACGGCAATGGATGGCCGCATAGTGCGCTGCGGTGTCATTAGCTTATGCCAATCAGTTGCCACTTTCGAGATTGTAAAGCGCTTCTGGTCAACTGTAAGAAGCGCTACAGCAAGTGTTAGACTTTACCTTTATCTTTTCTATTTATTTATTTAATATCAAAATCGTACACGTAGTACATAAGAACACAAAAAAGCTAATGAAATGAAAAAAAGAAAAGAAAAAAAAGAAAAAAATACACAGTAATACCACACACAAAATACAGTGTGCTATACAAGCACTAATCCGTACATAACGACGCAATTGCCTGGCAAATGTCTAATGACACAAAATTATCATCAGTCAGCAAGATTAAAAGAGGCCTACACCAAACTTTGCTCTTTTTGTGCATCTATTGCACACACGAAAGCTAGAAATTTGTACGTGTATCATATATGTACACAGGACTGTGTTAACTTCTTTGGGGCTGATGGGCGAACGTTTCCCCCTAATGTTCAGGGTCATGTTAATACACGTCTGAACGACCCGAATATTTACTGTGTCAGGAGCTTTTATAGGACAATGACATACATAAACAGCTGTGTTTCGCTAATGGTATCTGGTCGGAACGGCTACATTGTTAGTCGTTTGAAACGAACTGTAGCCTATTCCTACAGGCCTTCACACTGAGCTATCGACCGTGCATTGATCCGGCCCAGCTGCAGCAACAAGCAAGCAAACTACTATATAATATTTTACCTGTGAACATATTTGGGTGTCGGGACGTTTTGCTTACTAACAATAATATTGCGGACAACGGCGAAGACGAACGGACGGTCTTCTCCGTTTTCTTCGCCGTTGTCGGCTTTCGCCGTCGTCCTCAATTTTAGTGGACGAAAGTCACGAAACGTTTAAGCCAGGGTCAAAGGGTCAAAACATCCGTTATTCCATGACTTACGCGGTGTTTACACGATAAAGCAAACACGAAGCAAACATGAAGCAAATGCATTGAATATATACCTGCACGACGCGTGCTTTAAGTTTGCTGTCATCGTGTAAACACCCATTACATTGTGCTCTTATTTCTCACTATACCGGTAGTGTCCATAATCTCACTCCACTCAAGCGTGACGACTGACAGCATCTCGCGTTTGTATATCACACGTGCATCCAGGCAGAACACGCCGTCGATCACGGCCATGAAATGTTTCAACACGGTCTACGGTGCGGTGGCCTATTATGCCTCGATCGTTACACTCGCATAATACACCGTATAAACCGTGTTGAAACCTCAACACGAATTCGTGTCTGTGTCTCAAAAACATCCTCAACTTTTCGATTATAACTTCAGGAAGAATTCAAATTTTAATAACTTTTTCTGCTTGTAAATACTTCTGACACGACTCGCCATCAAATAACCGTTTAATTTCCCACCTAACCCAATGTCCCAATTGTGTCGAAAAAATTCGTTATTAGAGCCAAAAATTATTAAAAATTGATAATAACTTTTCGCTGAATTACAGTCAATAATGTCGAATATGTTTTGACGCAGTGTATTTTTATTGTGGCTGTAGTAACGACGAGGTGGCGACGCGTTTCGAGCAGTTGGACGCCGACCACAACGGCGTACTGAGTCCTGACGAGGTTAGTGCCGTCCTGCAAGACACCTTGGGTCTGGACGCCGCCAACGCCAGCCACATGATTGAGATGTTCGACACCAATCGCGACGGCAATCTAGACAAGACCGAGTTCATGGCGCTCTGGTCCAGCATGTTCGGTCCGTGAGAGGACCCCGCGCTGTCCAATCGTCCCGGCCAACAACTGAACCACCTACCCGTCGGGTGAGGTCTTTGCCGGCCGGCGACGCACAGGCAGACAACGCTTTTGTCGTTCGTTATATTGAATTTCAACGCCGCAGCGTCGATATTCAGCGTTTTTCTCTTTATGTCACGATTCGGTTACGTGCAGCTTGCATGTTTTGTCTTCTTCCGGGTGTTTCTGCACGGCCCGAATTGAGAATTACAACTACACTACCGTTAACCGATAATAGGCCTAATAATTTCAGGCTCCAATCTGAATCGCACAACGGGAAACGAAAAAATGTGAATTCTCAATTTCTCACTTTAACCCGAGAACAGGTGTTATTTACGTAACATTCCGTCGATACAATTTAATTCCCTGACTAAATGTACATCACTGATCCGTGTCAATTCCAGAGATCAATTCTAGACAAAAAGCAAATCACATCTACGCTAGTTAACTTACCTCCCTTCCTGTTTAACGACCAGATTATGCTGTTGTTAAAACATGTCTCAAATGTAAAAAAATGTTTTCCAGCGATTTATAATCGCAGCTACTCAAGTCGTGTCAGCAAAATTCTGCTAGACACTGACGACATAATTTTTACTGATTAATTGAATAAGCATGATGTGTAGTTTATTTATGGCTAAAAGAACAGTTCTCTCTGGATGTGAAATGTTTTTGACTTAAAGATTTCAAATTACAACAGCAAACAATTAAAAGCCAACCGTTTGAAGTATTTAAACGATCCTAACGTGTGAAAGATGCTGGATAAATAAAATAATCGGTGTTTGTACAACAGGTGCAATAATTATGACACTAACCATACCTCGTATAATAACAAAATACAGCCTATTTTGCCAGTGATGTTCTAGTTTCGTTTTGAATAGCCTATATCTTAATCCAGCTGAGAACTGGAAATCTAGTAAGCCTATGTCAGACTTATATTTTGATGCGGTGGATAACAAAACTTGTGTAATTCTCTCGTGTACTTTAATGAATGTTTTAATATTTCAACGTTTAACAGTAGTACATTGTAGATTGTTGTCGACGTAGCTTTTGTAGCAGATACCGCTCAATGAACTGTAGTGCCGCACAGTTTTTGAAATCACATCTACGCTAGTTAACTTACCTCCATCCCTGTTTAACGACCAGATTATGCTGTTGTTAAAACATGCCTCAAATGTACAAAAAATTTGTTTTCCAGCGATTGCTCGAGATGCATAACAATCTGCCGGCCCATTGTTAAAGGTATAGCATTTGTCACTCATCATCAGTGTATCTCAATCATTTCATTGCTGTCAACATAATTCGTACACATAACAACCGACTCTATGCATTTTTTCTTCAATACAGCACACAGGCACGGTATCATAACTTGAAAAAATAAGATAAATAAGTTGATGCACAGGCACAAAGACTCATACATCGTGACTAGTCACCAGAAAGAATTTTTAAAAATTACTCCAAACATCTGCACAAATGTGCTGGCTGTAAGCACTCAGCATAAATCGGTGGAATTAAGCAACTGCACAACAGATTCGATTCACGGTTCACGCGTTCATCAGTACATTAACATTTGACTAGATTTTCCACATGCATTACATAAAAACTTAACGCAGTTCATACGTTTAAAAAACGAAAATCAATATGGAATGTTTTCCCGGCATACATAATGTTTTTGCTCTCAGATAACAGCAAATATAATATAAAACAGATTGCTAACCTGGCTACATGAAAATGCCCTATGAAAAGTTATTCACAGTTAAGAAATATTATGCAAAATGATGGCTATTTCGGTGGAATATAAGTGAGAAATATATCCGGCATATATTTAAATACCGCCAGCTAGAAATGAAAATAAGTATAATTACTACACACGTTGTTTCGTTGGAGTATTACCATATGAATGCCTCTACTGCGGGTCCCACAATACTCTGTTCTTAATATTTTTTCACAAAAAACAAGTGTTATTACGTGCTGACTATATTGCAATTATCTGTATCAAAATTTGTCAGTACTGATTCCGGATTGTCGGAGTTATTTAACGATGTAGCAGGTTTTTTGCAACACCGTATTATAGATGCATTATGCACTGCTAAGTATAATCTACAGAATCAAGTAAATAATTCGGAGTAGAAGTTGCGGAGAAATCTGGAATAAGGGCAGTGACAGCTTTCCGCATGTCCTCAAAACGTCTCTTCATCTTCTCCGCATCACGCACTATCACTGGAAGCCGCTTCCACGCTCTGAATGCAGACCTTTTCAGCCTCCTGCATTAAAATGCAAAATGCACTGTTTAACAGTATGATCTGCAAAGACAAAAATTGCCGGTATAAGACACTAATGCATAAAAGAGATACTGTATACGGTAAAAAAATTATTTCTGAAAATAGACAAAATACTGTAGCAATAACAGCGTTATTAACATGAAAAAGATTGCAAACAATCGTGAAAGCTACGGCCCAGTGGGTCAGGGCCTTTCATAAATGATCAGTCCTCAAGAGCAAAGTCATGGTCTCAAAGAACCTTGAGGACAAAAAAGTTTTGGTCTTGATCGGGGGAAAACAGTCGTTAATATCACTGCCTTTCATACACAGTAACTAGCTCTAGAAACAAAACGATTCTTTAAAGAAAAACCGGATAAGAATAAGAAGAATGCTCTCCAGACTGCTGTTTTGCCACGTGAACGCTGAGCTACTCACAGAGTGTTATGCTGTCCAGCCAGAATGTCATTGTGTTGTGCAGTCTGCTTCTCCGTAGCAACAACGCTGAGCCATGACCGAAACGTCTGCAGCTTGCACTGGCGAATGTGAAACCGAACGGCCTTTCTCTCGTCGATCTCTGCTATCTGCTTGCACTGCAAACACATCCAGTGACGTCGTGCGTTAACACAAGCAGGCGAGAAACAAGACGCTGCAATTTTTCGTCAGACAGACAGCTGAGAATTTCCCACCAACAGAGTTGATTATGACTGCTCAAAATTTCAATTTTGCTGTTCTAAATTTCTCAAAAATGACGGTTTATTGGACCAAAATTTTTCTGACATTTTCCGACGACCAAAATTTAGAGCAAATATCTGCCCCTTACCCTGCCCTCCCCCTGCAACGACGCCATTGTTCACATCATAGCAACAGTAAAACATTACAACACCAGTAATTAGCACCACACTGCATACATGCACAGATACACCATTCCATTGTTCCAACTGTAGTGGGCAATTAGTGCCGCTCAAAAAACTCGGGATGCTATGTGGGGGCCCATCAGCCATCCCTTAAAAAATTGCATCATGGCAGGAATAGCACATAATTAATTTCAATAACTTATGTTTGTGTGCTGAGAATGAAACGACCTTGATTTCTGCAAAAAATCGTGTAGATCTAAGCAGTATTTCTGAAGTTAGAAGCTATATAACAGAGTGGTCCCTTTTTTTTGGGGCCACCCTGTATATCAAATACTGTACAATAAATTAACAGTTGGCGTCATAAAAAAAATTTGCTCCAATACTAAACATTATATAGCCAGCAGAATCCGGATGGAACAGATACAAATAGAATGTTCGTTGCAGCTATAATTCCATCTGCAATAGTTTACTTGAACAATCTCTCATCAACTCTGAACTCATTCAAAAGTTTTTTCATTTAGCTCACAGATTACATGGAGCCCTCAAACTTTAAAGTCCAAGTCGCATCAGTTTACGTAACTGTTATAAAGCGCTAATAGGCTTGATCAAATGTTAATTTGTCAAAATTTATTAATCTTCCTGTTGCCAGTGTTATCTTTATACTGCAAAAATAAAGTTTAACATGGACAAATCTGACGAAAGTGTGACGTCACAAACAATTATTAGCGTCAATGTAGCGTTCAACAGAATTTGAACACTAGCAGCGTCAATAGAGCACTGTATCGAGCGAGAAGACTTCGCTTGCATTTCAAGAAGTCGCTGTCACACTGGAAATAGGCCGACTGCATGCCCTTTCCATTGCACTAATTGCCGACAGATTCTGACCTATGCTTCCGGAATGCAAGCTAGTTCCCCTCTCTGAGCGCGCGCTGCATCGACACTACGGCCATCTCATAATGTGTTAACTTTCTCGCACGCTGCAATACACGCTACAAACAAAGCGTTGTTCGTGACGTCTTCATTCCGTTCGCACAACAATATTTTTATTGAAATTGATGTAAAGCAATGTTTTTATTTCAACTGATCAGCGTATTATTAATTAACATCACATTCTACACATTTAGCCAATATCGTTTTTTTCATGCGACTTGGACTTTAACTGAAAGAAACCTATGAAAGCTGCTGGAGTATAATGTAATGGAGTATAATATAAGCTGAACAGGAATCCCAACATCCAAAGGTACATCAACAAAACATTTCGTAACACAAAATGCAAAAGCAAGTCAACTAAAACATAGCAAAATTTAAAAAAAATAAACCTTTCTCCAATCTGCGAAGCATCTGTTGACCACAAGATATCGATGCATTTCATCTGCAACAGCTTGTCTTCTTGATCGCTCTTCAGCAACGACAGTATTCCATGCCAAAAAAACTCTCCTAAACTCACACAAAAGCCTACCTTTATTAACGCTTCAATAACCTTTCAGTTTCCAGGCACAGTTGCATGTATGAATATAGAAAATTGATAGCCACTTGATCCGTTGATCATGCCATAAATCATACTACTTCTTAGCCAACTTGTACATATTCTATCCTTTGATCTTTACAGGGCCGGATTTAGGGGGAGGGGGCCCGGGGGGCCCGGGCCCCAGGCCTCCCACCAACAGGGGGCCTCCCACCAAACCCCTCAATTTTTAAAACCCCGTAATTCGATAGCCAATCCTGGCTTGCATAACTTTTGCTAC
>Ga0056128_1006916_pt1 | contig 14310 bp, 9 predicted proteins | sample WorMetLIZISLAND2_FD_71113 | JGI IMG/M metagenome (GOLD analysis project Ga0056128, IMG submission 71113) | Marine gutless worms symbiont microbial communities from Max Planck institute for Marine Microbiology, Germany - Olavius geniculatus... ... | reverse complement strand
GCCTGGAAAACTCTAGTTTTAGGAACCTTTCCATAAATTCGAAGGCGGTCACCTCGAACGAGGGCGCTAAATAAGAGGGGGTGGGCAAAATTTGCGATTTTTGGCCAATAAGTCGCTGTACCTCAGTAAGGGTGCGAGATAGGGCCTAGGTTACTATTAATCACTAATAGGAAGTTGTACACTGGCTCTCGATTGGCGCTGAATTCAATGACTTTGAATGACCTTTAATGCCAAAATAGGAAGTTTTATGGATTTCTTTGGCGATTTCAGGCTGCGACACAAGTCTATATCATTCACAAGGTGGCGTCACGGAACTATCGTTATGCGATCCAGATAGAGAATTTGGTATTTGTATATTGACTTAGCGTAAACACTCCAATTTTTAGCTAAACTACTGAACCGGAACTGCTATAGGCTTTTGCGCGTCTCGTGAGCATTAGCTCAAATTTCTTGTTAACATTATTTTCTAATACTTGTACTCGTATAAACTGATAACAAATTGCAAAGAAGAGACCTGAAGCGTATATTATGGGCCCACTACTGGCACAGAACGATATCAACTTAAGTACTGGTATCAAGTAAGTCGATGGCTGTACCGGTGACGTTTTTGTTAATATTGTTATCATATTTTTCTGGTGTAAAATTTACGGTATCGGAGCGCTAGGATGATTTTCTAAAAATCGATAAGCGGAAACACCTGTAATTACCAACTCGATACAGGCGTGAGTGCATCGACTGTGAACATAGTCTGCCGTCCGTGCAGTCCGTGTAGGTCTAATTACCGGCATAGTAATTAACACGTGACGTAAAAACAACACATGACGTCAATCGGCCACACACGTACACAACATTTTACTTTTTACGCGATTGTTTATGCAGAACTCACGATGCGCAGGAATTAATCATTTTCATCGTAGAATGAGGCAGACCAAAATAACATGTTAAATAAAACTTTGTGCATGATAGACCAAGATGGAAAGGATCAAAATGAGCACCAACAACTGTCCTAATCAACACAGTATGTTACAAACAGTTAAACAAATTGGGTAAAACACGATTAAAACATTTTGAAAAAAGTTTTAACATTGTTCACGCATTGAAGCCATAAAAGCGTTGCGTGAACGCAGATATTTTGCACGAAACGCCATACGCTAAACACAATCGATACGGCGTGCGTTGAAGTGGGAGATAGGAAGTAAGTCGCCGTCGTTTGGTTATTAGTGAAATTAGCTCCCTACTGAGTAATGAGATAGCGTGTATGAACAGGACGAGATGACATACGAAGAACGACAGCGTCAGCTCTGATCCCACTGTCATTAGCACATCGCACGCAATTTACAAAGTAGTCTTCAAGACGATAAAATGCGACTGAATCGCACTGAATTCACCAGCTCATGTAAGACTACTACGCCGTCAAAACGGTATGTAAAATTGTAGCACTTTGCGCTCTCATCGTAACTTTGGCTCTTACAATCATAGTGGAACCTTTACTATCACACTATTTTTGTTAATATGCTTAACAGTGACTTAACACTAGTACTGTGTCAGTAATGTAGGTGTGTTATAGTCATACACTTCAGAAGTTAGGTTAGCCTAACTCGCAGGTTAGCCTCGGCGCTTTAGCAACACAGCATCAGCTTCTAATACATAGAAAATATTCATCAAATTCTAGGTCAAATAGAAATAAGTGGGGTATAGAAAGCGGCACAAACCTGCAATATATATGAAGCGGAGCCTTTAGATTTTGATCAGTTACGCCCTATATAACATCGTACTTGGCTATCTGCTTTTCTTGACGATATGCATTTCCGCGCTGTCTTAGCGATAGATGCGCGTACTCTGTGTATTTGTAAGCTGGGTTATGTGGGCTTTCTACCTACTTGCTTGTAAATTTTATTCAGTCAAAGGCTCCAACAATATAACATGATGCTGTACTTGATCTTAGAACACTGGGACGATGACGAACGCAGTGACGTCAGATTCATCCGATCTCAACATCAGCAGCAGCAGCAGCATCAACATCAACACGACAATTACGGAGACGTTCACAAGAAGTCTGACGGGAGCTGTGTCAGCAGCACATCCAGTGATTGTGCGGGTGATTATACTCGGCGTGTTGGCTGTATTCAACGTGGGTGGCAACGGCTTCACTCTGATCACAATCCGACTGACGCCCAGACTCTGGACTAAGACCAACTTCATCCTCGCCAGTATGCTAGTCGCTGACGTCATTACCGGTATCTTCATGCTCTGGTACACGCCGCTCCTTCTCGTCGTCTACGTATTTAACAATCCATGCAGCTACAATGCAATCATTACGATCACGCTGTCGCTTACAAAGTTTCCGGGGCACGTGAGCACTTATCACCTGATTCTCATATCCGCAGAACGCTACATCGCCATTGTTTACCCACTCAAATATGAGACGAAGTTCACCGACCGCACGTTAAAGTGGTCCATCGCTGCAGCCTGGGTGATTGGAATGCTTATGGCAATCTCGTGGTCGTTATGGCTGATCAACGCTGATCTTCGCAAGTGCGATCTAGTACCTGGCGCTTACCATCTAACCGATGTTTTTCTCGGCTATCTGCCTGTCTCTATTAGCATGCTTGTCGTCTATGGAAAAATACTGATCATTTGGTGGGACCAGCGTAAGCGCATCCAGCCCATTAACTTTAATCCAGCGTATGCAGGAACGTCGGGCCAGGCCTCGACCGTCAACAGTTTATCCATGACACAAAGTAGCAAAGTTGATAGCAGCCAAGACGCAAAGGATAAGCCTCTGGCAAGCACTGGATCACTTTCAGAGCCAGCTGTGACGAATGTCATTGATGCTTCCGCGGATGTGGTGGAGCAGCAGCGGCAGCAGGTCAAGTCCAGACGTCGAGAGTTCAAAGCGGTCTACCTGACAGGAGCAATCGTCGGCGCGTTCGTCATTCTATGGTTTCCTAACATTCTTGGACGCTTTATGGCAGCGGCCGGTTACAATCAGGTCGTCATGAGTTATGTCTATCTCGCTGGAGGTGCGCTCGGCGCATCCAACTTTGCTTTCTCGTGGGCAATTTACGCGGCGGTAAGCAAGAGCTACAGGCGCGCCTATCGACAGGTTCTTAGCCGCGTCGGCTGCTGCTGCTGCAGAAATATCACTTCACAAAGCGACAACCCGCTTGTCGTTTAAGTTTACGTGCTAAATATCACACCTCACAAGATAGTGTGAGTGTTGTAAGGACGACCTTCAAAGTCTATGGGAAAATGCAAACTTTGACCCTCGGCCAACCCAAAACCCTTGAACCGATCGTCACCAAATTTGAATGGCGTGATTACGTCGTGTTCGCCTATCATCCAAAAATTGGTCTTTATCCGTCCAGGGGTTTTTGCTTCCCATATAGGTGAAATATACACCCCTCCTGTTCGGAATTTAGGCCTACTACACTTTTTTGGTTCTTCAACTCGCCTACAGGCGAGTCCGTTAGACCGATTTTTACGCTTAATACGTCAAATGACGCGGTTCTCCGCAAGGAAGTGTCCTTTATTGTTATAAAATAACAATTTTATTTTTCACTTATTTATTCGAAAAATTCGAAAAAATACAATGGCGTTAGACCAAGACAACCTGCGTATGAAGTTTTCAGCATTAAACGTAGATTTCAGCAGTCTAAGTCCCGATCCCCTAGGTTCATGGAGCCCGGCGCAGGCGGGGGTCAAAGACGGCTACCCCTCCTAAAAAGTGGCTATTTTACCGCAATTATCTGTTGTAGCTTGAAAACGATTGCAAATAGGTACAGACATGCTGTTTATTATTAATTTTTGCGATTTTTTGCTGCAGCACAAAATCTAAAAATAAACTGCAACGAAAAGGCTGGAGACAGACTGACAGTTTGCGAAAAGGAACTGCTATAGGCTTTCGCGCGTCTCCTGAGCATTAGCTCAAATTTCTTGTTTCTTCGGCGAGGCTACGTGATAAAACCGTTTATGTCTGAAATGGTTGGCGCGCCGTCGCTGTACCGTGACTGACAAGCAATGCATCAGCTGTATCGATTGCCGTTTCCTCCGCGGATGTGGCGGAGCAGCAGCGGTAGCAGATCGTCTCGACGTAGAAAGTTCAAAGCGGTCTACCTGACAGCAGCAATCGTCGACGCGTTCGTCATTCTGTGGTTTCCTAACGTGCTCCAAAGCTGTGATGGCAGCGGCTGGTTACAACCATGGAGTTGACACAGACTACCTACAACTTGTTGGCGGCGATTTCGGCGTAACCAACTAAGCTTTCTCGTGGATGATTTACGCGTCGATGAGTAAAAGTTACAGGCGTGCATATCGACAGGTTCTTAGCCGCATCGGCTGCTGCTGCTGTAAGGACTTTACTACACGGGACGACATGTCACTCATACCGGTAGTCTCAAACGTGACGGTCATTTCTAAAATGTTGTGAACTAACTGTGAAGTTAGAATATTGCTGATTCTTCGGCATTTTTGTGATTTTTGTACAGTATCAAGTTTATAACTAAACCACCCAATTTTATGTTTATTTTATAAGTCATAATATTCAGAGTTAAAAAGCTTAAATTTTATTGGCTATATTCTCCATCTGCGGGGTGAACAATAAAGCGACTGAAAATGCTGTCTGCTAGTTTCTGTATTTTAACAAGCCTACATACGAAAACACCTGCTACGTCTCAGCAGTGATGTCTGTCCCACTGTCTAACGTTTAGGCCTAATTGTCACGCGAAGCACTGCAGAACCGAGAAACACATGTCTTTTTTCCGTCAAAATGCATAATAACAAAATAATTTACAGGAAAAAACTAGAACGCAGTCAAGAGACCGCAGACCTCCGCCAGGTGGCGTCACCATATTCGGTTTGGCAGCGGTTTCCCTTATGCCCCATTTAACGCAATGTTAACGAAAATTTCAAAGTAATCCAGAATCCAGGATTCCTTCCGGATCACCCCCAAAATTGAACCACTTGTAGTTTTTGCCATTACCGACATTCCCTGGAAATTTCACAAAGATTCGTCCATAACTTTTTAAGTTATCTTGCTACCAGACAGACAGACAAACAAACTCTGACAAAAACATAACCTCCTTGGCGGAGGTAATTAATAAACTTTTTGAATACATAGTTCTAAAAAATGTTGTTCACCGTTTGTAGCAAAAACTGCAATCGTCGGATAAGAGCTGGAGATCTTGTGAACGAAAAAAAGTTTAGTCAAGACAGCACAAGCTTCATTAAACTACCAGGGGAATGTGTGAAACATACGTAAATAAGTTACGTACAAAAGCAGTTTACCATAACAGCACGTTGCTTGGTACAAGCATAATAGAAACATGTATACATGTACAATATAAAACAACATTTAAGCTTACTTCTGTTAATTCTAATAAAGACATGTGAGTTCTGTTTGTGAGTATTCTACAGTACATTCTGACGTTAAGTTGCCTGCAAGGCTTTCCCGACTTTCGTAACTTGTGAAGCAATAGCGGGAATCCATTGGGCAGTCCGAGCTCTGCTTACAATGCTCCCGAACCCTGGATGCTCTCTCCGCAAAACTCCATCCTGCTGTCAGCGTTTGGCTCTGACTTTCGATCTGTCGAACCTCAAACTGCGACCCTTTGAGTTTTGCATTTGCGTCTCTAACAGTCTTTGTCCCCTCATGCTATAGGACTAGATCCAAACACTGGCCATCAGTAAAACAGGGAATGCATCAGTCAAAATTAGTGCTACCGATAACCGCCGACTTGACGGCTGGAACGGCTTGGAATACATTGCGAGCGTCCGACTTTTTCCAAGCGTCATCAAACATGTAGGCGTGTATCCAGTGGTGATTGGCGTACGCCGCCGGGTCCATGTCATTGTGAAAGCTGCGTCGCGCCAGCCGACGACACATTATCTGCGCCTTGACCGGTAGAGCGCGCATGCGCGTCGGAAAGCACTTGCCCGATATGACGTCACTCTCGCTCGGGTCGTAGGTCGGCAGGAAGTAGATGGGTGGTAGAACGGTGACTCGGGCGTCCTGGGTGGTCGGATGTTCCCCAGCCAGGTAGCGGCGCAGTGCCGCGTCAAAAAAGCCCGGTCCAGTGGCGTACAGATAGTCACCAAAATAGTTCCGGGCGGCCTCGTCTAAGGACTTGATGACGAAGTCGAGAAACGAGTGGCCGGGTGCAGTGGCGATGAATCCGTTCATGATGTTGGTTGACTTCTGTTCACGTATGACGAAGACGTGTTCATAGTTCTCCTCGCTGACGAGACATGGTGAGTACCAGGTCCACGCGTCCATCGGTCGCACTGACTCCATGTCGAGGTCGACGTACACGCCGCCGTACCGGTGCAAGATGAAGTACCGGCCGGCGTCTGCACGGAACACTGACGACTCATAGCTGTCATAGAGTGTCAGGTAGTCCGGGTAGTGACGTATCACCAGCTGACGTATGTCATGCAGCGTCCAGAACCAATGCTGCCACCCGGGGTGCTTCTGGGTCCACGTCTCTATCCACTTTATGTACATCAGAGGAACGTCCACTGTGTCCCAGATCTACACAGACCACCAGCAACCAATATAATTTCATCACACTTAACGCTTTGACTGGATGACGGAAAAAGCCCATAGAGGAAATCCATACGGTGTCAGACAGTGCTATCTGCCAGCCACCCAACACAGGTGAACAAGCCCTACTTTAACCCCAGCCAGGCCGGCCGGTACTCGATTTACCTGTCCCTAAAGGAATGAAAGATAGAAGGATGTTGGTTATATACAAAGATAGTCTTAATGTATTCTGTTATAGTAACAGTGTTAATGCACTGACATTAAACAATGTATAATCTCCAGAGACTAACACATGCAACAAAACGTTATCAAACAGCGTTTCCTTATACATAATGAAACATTAGCAGCTGACCTTGCATCACTGCATGTTTTAAAAATCATTCTGTAAAATGCTAACAGTTTTCAAGGATCAAAAAAACAATACCAAACTCAAATGGCACCTGTTTAACTCATGTCACTTAATTTACATGACTAACCTGATGAATAATGTGTGGAATAAGCGGTGGAGTTTGTGACATGTTACTGATCCATGGATGATCGAGCTTCACAAAGTCTGGCTGCACTTTCCATGCTGGTGACAAGTCATCCATAGAAGGCTTCCGCTCAGCAGCTTCAAGGTGGAGGCTCATCACCGTGAATTTGACCTTTGACCTATAGTGATTTTCTGGCTCAGGTGTTGTGCTCCAACTGTAACACAGTAACACAGTATTTAATACAATATAAAATATATTTGCAAAACATAATACAACGTAATTACAGAAATAATACTACCCAGAAGTAGCATAATCATAGGCGGCATGGCATATGGGACTATTGTTTAAGGGAAGACATTACTGAAGCTGATTGGAACGCAGTGTGTAGTTCTGAAGATGTTAATTTTGCTTACAATAGCTTTATTGATAAAATTCAATATGCTTACAAAAAACCTTTCCTCTAAAACAAGTGTCAAAGGAAAGGAGCAGAGATAAACTTTGGATTACCCCAGCATTAAAAAAGAGTTGTCATATAAAAAATTCACTGTATAGAACATGGATAAAAACAAGTAATAGAGATGATGAAATAAAATACAAAGAGTATAGAAAAAAACATTTAGAAAAATTATGAAAGAGGCAGAATGTGAATATTATAATGAGCAATTTGACCTCAGGAAATATAATATGAAACAAATATGGAGGAACTTGAACCAAGCCTGTTCAATAAGTACTACGAAAGAAAATAAAGGCATAACTAAACTGAGTGATAATAGGAAAAACATAACTGATAATTTATTGACTTCTAATGTATTAAATAAATATTTTGTCACTGTTGGAAAAAACCTGTCCAAAAAATTGCCAGTAAAGCCAGTGGAAGAGATCTGGAGGAAAAAGTCCCTCAGAATTAGTAACACAATGTAAAATTTTTGACTCTAAAAATTGTTTAATAAAATGCTTTTGAGAAGCGTACTACTAGTCCTACAGTAACTGTCACATTAAAGTTATACAATGATGACGATAATAATTAAGCAAGCATACCTGCTAAATGTAACATAAATGATGGCAAGCATAACAATAATGATAAATGCCACTGTAATCCTATGTGATCGCTGCATGCTAATTACATTCATTCCTTGCATCACATAACTGAACCAGATGACACCAATCCCTGCAAAACAATATGGTAACTGCAAACTAATACTAGCACAGACACCAATCTACTTCAATAAAATAGTCAATGAATTCAATTAAAATAAAGGCAACAACTAGGCCTATACTTTAAGAAACTGCTGGTTACATAAAAAACACAAGTAACTTGAGCAAAACTCATGAGACGCTCAACAGCCTTAGCAGTTACTTTTCGCACATTATCTTAGCTAATCTCCATCCATTTCATCGCAATTCACCCTTTAGTTGTGCACGACAGCCGAAAATCACAGAAAAATACTAAAAAAACAATCATTTTGAGGGTTCAAGGTCATTCAAGGTCATCATCGATGTTGACACGACTAAGAAGTGCAAGATAAGCAGCATGTCTGCACCTGTCTGCAATTGTTTTTATGCTAAACGAGCAAATATCAATAAAATAACCACTTTGTAGAGGGCTAACCCTCTTTGATGTTCACGTGTGCAGGCCTCATTAAACCTAGGAGGCAGGGACTTGGACTGCTAAAATCTACGTTTAATGCTAAAAATTTCATACGCATGTTGTCTTGGCATATCTTCAGCTATTTTGTCACAATTCACTCTTGAAATCTGCGCTGCAGCCAAAAATTGCAAAAAATTCAATTTTGGGGTACAGGGTCTTCTTCTTTTTTGGCGTATGGTCAAACTTCAACAAGTTGAAGACTCCTGACCAGAAGGTCACTCTAGGTCATCGATGTTGATAAATCTAAAAAGCCCATCACCACTGCTTGTTATGATAAGCAGCATGTCTGTACCAATCTGCAACTGTTTTCATACTAGCCACTTTTTAAGGGGAATTTTGCACCCTTGTTCAAAGGAAACCCCCTCATCTTGTGCAAACATTTGGTGCTTGTGCAGTTTCAAAAACATTTTAATATAACTGTGCATAGCTCCAAGACAAAGGCGGTTATGTGTAAAAACATTCGCAGACAGGTTTTAGAGCCCTCGAGTTGCCGTAACCACCTCTTAAAAAGCTAATCCAGTCATTTAATGAAATCCTTCGAAATAAAACAACAATGATTATATTTACCATGTGCATGCATGGTCCATATGCGGTCACAAAGTGTTATTGACCGTGTGCAGATCACACACACTTGCCGATGGCACACAAGCGAAGAGTTGCATGGCCGCCGCTTTTTTGTTAATGTTGCTGCTATTATACTTAGTTATGAGCAGAAAACTAACCTCAGAAATATTTGAGGCTGTTTTGGCCACAAGCAGTGTCGACAACTAAAGATTCTGCTCAGTTGATATTCATTTTCGAATGATGTCAACCTTTAGGCCTTTAGCATGAAAAACCTGCCGCCCCAGGAACCACCCAGGGTGTCCTTAGATGACGTAATACCACCCAATATGTCACACGTCAGAAGTTCAGACAGTACACAGGCATGGGAGTTAGACTTAACCGCTGCTTCAATGGATAGGTCATGCGAGCTCGCACGGTCAGTATCTTTTTCTGTGCCACATTAGACACGCACGGTCAAATAACACCACGCATAAAACAAACTTAACTACATAACCACATTACGTAGATACAAATAACCATTAACCTGTCTACATTCTCTTGTCGCTACGCATACTGTTTATCGGTTTTTATCACGGCTTTTCATTATTTGTGTTGCTGAAGCACAATTGTAAACAATCTACCTGTATTATAAACAAACGGTAGGAGTGACTTACCTGGACAACAAAGTATTACATTGTATATGGACACAGGCTAGTAGTTCAGCTAATAATAATATTATTATTTTTTACCCTCGGTACTCCGTTCCCGAGGGAGCCTAAAAAGTCCGTGCAGTCAGTGGCCGGCAAACTGTCGTGCAACAAAAGAGCATTGAAGCGCTGCACCAAAACAGAAATCCTCTGAAACAAATAACTGGTCTCTCCAACCTCGCCAGTATTAAATGAGATTCTTCTAATTATTAATGAGGAACAGATTAAAGTGACACTGTCACATCAAACGACGTTGCAGGGGCACTGTACATGAATTATGCTAAGTATGTTGTGAGCACTAGCTAATAAGTGTAAGATTGTCGATAGCAGATAACGAGTCGGTGCAGAGCGCAGACGACGACGATTTCTATGCTAGCGATGACGTCAGTTATTGTTTAAAAATGTGTTTTTATTTGCCTTCTAACTTTCTGTATTTTACGGGCGGCCGGGGCCCCCAAATGTCGTGGGGCCCGGAGTAACTCCCCCCTACTCTCCCTGTCGACGGGCCAGCGGGCTTTAATAAGGCGTCAATTAATGCGTTAAAAAAATTAACGCAGTGCATCAATGCATTTAAAAAATTAACTCTTCAACAGCTCTAATTTCATAATAACAATAATTATGCCAATGTGCATTTTTCACTTGCCAATACTGCCAGGGAATTCATAGCAACTCTTGACACAATCACATCAAAGACGTTTTAACATTTATTCACACATTATCACAACAAGAACACACTAGAAAACCAGTGTGGCTGCATTTCTAGCCTTTCAGGTCAATTCAAAATAAATTATCATACAAAACAGTCAGTGCCATGCTTATAGACCAGACCAAATACATCTTGTAAGATTTTTTCCTACAGACCTTTCATTGACCTGTCTTTTTTAAAAGTCACATAAACATACTTGTGACAACTTCACATGCGTTTGCAGACCATTCAGGATGACCACTTGAAATTCCGAGTGGTCCATTGCGAAATTCCCAAACACTTCACTTTTTCCCATACTGTAGTTACCCTCGTCATACATAGTAATGGTATCAAAATGACAGGTAGCACTGTAACAGTGCAATAAGACAATGCAAATGTAACAGTAAAACTTGCAGTGTAAAATATTACGCTAGTCGCTACTACTATGCTACTAAACATTCACATTCATGACACATCAAATGTGAAATCCAGAGCAAAAAAACGTTGAAAATACAAGTTTTTCATGTCAAAATTTAACCCCTAACTTTTCATCAATTACCAGCCATCAATATTCAGGTTCTCTAGACATGTACAAGTGGTCACCCTATCTCATGCCAGCTCTGTAGTCACAAAATCTGTGAAATCCTAAACATGGCACAGAAAGCAATGTGGTACAGTGAATGAGTAGGGTTTAATGTCCCACCCGACACAGTATAGGTCATTTCGGGGATGGCCTTTTCAGGCAGAATGCACACAAACACAATAATGGAACGGCAAGTTTAAACTTCACAATAAACAGAAAGTTTAACCTTTACAGAAACACAAAACACAAAAATGAGGTTAACCTAAAATTGTAAGAACTCCATTATATGCGTGCATATAATTAACATAATGGTACCATAGTTCTAATAATCTTCCCTGTTTTGAATGTGATACAATGACAGCTTCCAAACATTCACATTACATGACAGCACAAACAACAGAAAATGCAACATAAATTAGGCACATCACAATTCATTGGTCACTAATACGTTTTGGCTAATGCACTAATTCACGCTGCAATGCAATGAAATTTGCCATAAGCAGTGACCACAATCTTGTAAAATTTGAACAAACGTGATCGTTAAGTTCATGCTAAATTTCTAAAATGTCAACATCTGTTTCTGTGGTTTTCTTCAGCAGATTCTTACAAGCTAGATGCTACACTGTTCATGTCAACTAACAAATGGCACCAGAGCACTGGAGGTAAGAAGGATGATGCAATACAAAAATTAATCATGGGCTAGCTCAGTAACATAGAAAAATCATAATAACAGAAAAATAAGTCACCAATAACAACTCTTCAACAATTCCCTAAAATTTACTTGTCATAATGGCTTAACCCTGAGTAGAAACGGAAATGTAAGCTGCTTCAAGAAAAGCCCCAAAAAACAAGTAAACACAAACACAGATAAACCATCAAACAATGGCATTAAGAAAACAACCAAATCAACATCAAATGTTTTCACTTAATCACAAAATTAAAATTAACAATGTCACTAAATGGAGTTACTGTATAAAAACAAAATTATGAATGTAAAATTTAATAAATATGATCGCCATTAGTTGCAAAAATCAGTGTAATATGCATGTAGTGATGAACAGCACAGGTAAGCAGATAGAACAGTGCAATCTCCTACCAGTATGTTGAGATACTCGGAAAACTTTGTTAGATAAAGCCAAATTCCATTACGCCGACTTTGTGACTTTCACCGAAACTTCCCAGTGGGGAAAGTTGTGGATACAAATCATGAAAGTCCACGACACAATATTTTCCCCGTGTATTGTAACACACTAAATTCCATTAAAGCGACACAACTGGGTTTGTCGCGGACTTGTCACGGACTTTGTCGCAAACATCTCGACATGTTGAGATGGTTTTGTGTCCATGACTTTCCCCGCGAGGAAGTTTTGGTGAAAGTCAGCGTAATGGAATTTGGGCTTAAGACAGCATGGAAAGCCACTGTAACATCTGACTGACTTGAATTACATTTCTTAAATATAAAAATAAGTACAAAACTGCTCAAAAACGGACAATAATACTACATATCCATAAGTCATCAGACAATTTGTTACTATGTCTAGAACATCACAAAACAATAACAAAACTGCACACAGCTAAAAAGCTATGAAACTTGAGAATATGTAACAAAGTTTCTTCAGTTGCCACGAACCCTCAACATCTTCGGTACTATCAGCAGCAACTAAATTCAGAGCATTATCAGTTATATCTCAAGTTGCCCCCAAATACCAGTTTTGATCGTAACTATAATTTATTCCGGTGGAGATTTCTAAACTAATCTGTGGCATCCGTAGATTGTCACAATTAATTCCATTAGCATGGACCACCAAAAAAACTGAATTTGCCTCTGATATTTCTGCAATAGCAAAAATGGAAAAAGTGAACACAAAGGGGTACAAGCAGCAAAAACTGGCTTACAAAGTGAATACCAGTCTGTCTACTGACATGTCACTTCAAACCACCAGTACAAAGAAAATCGCTAAATAACTTCACATTAACAGAATGCCTGCAAAACACCTATATACCGCAACTACTAAAAATCCAAAGCTTACTATGTGAGACCAAGCATGGAAGAGCGTTCAGCAAATGCACATGCAACCACATAAGCTATGGCCAGCTTCAGGTTAAGACTGGCAACCATCTGCGGCATTTTGCACAGGTCACCGCGACGAAACTGACGCTCCGTGTTAAATGCAAACAATACTGTGAGTAACGGCAGCACGAACCAGCGTGATACATTGGCAGTCAACAACACAAACACAATGTACGGCACAAAGAGCAGCAGTGCAAATATAGCGTATGAACCCATGCGGCCGGCTAGTATAGCCAGTGTAACTATACCAGCCTCTCGGTCGATTTCAACATCACGAGTGTTGTTTGAGTGAAGAATTGCCTCTGTGTTGAGTGCTAAAGGAATCGCATACATCAATGGAGCCCAGCTTAGGTCACCACCCTGTACATAGCACAGCTTGAAAAATACATTCAATGTGTTGTTGTTGGTGACAGTTATTCCAATGCCTAATCAGTTATCTGTCGTTCATTAGTTGCAATATTTTCTCTTACAAGTGTCATTATCTGTATCAGTACATATAAAATTAGAAAAAAACCAAAACTAAAATACGTTAAAATTTTTGGACTGTAATGAGATAAGTTAGGTACGGCATAAATGTATTATGTTAACAATCATTCTTTGTTTTGTCGAGGAGCAGCACCATGCAGTTAATATTTTTTAAAAGCTAAAAATTTGGGGCAAAGCATAATGTGAGTCCACCTGGCGCAGTAAGTCCAATTCAAAGAAAAATTCAAGGCGGGGTAAAATTCCCCAGGTAGCAAAGTCATGTGGCCCAAACTCAAATGCATTAGCATATGCAGAACGCGTACTGTCAACTTAAGGTGGGTCAACATGCGTGCTTATAATTTGTTTGTTAGTGGACCTAAGTTCACCAATTTTTTTTGCTCAATGGGGGATGAATTGCCGTTGATAATGCCATTTACCCCTTGTCAATATCTCTATGAGTTCCAGAGATATTCGTGGTCAAAGTCAAAAGTTGTCCTAAATCGCACCAAATTGGGCTCCCAAATTTTAAGGCGGCGGCGCACCACAAAAGTTGTACATGGATTATCACTACCATTTAGCGGCACGTCAAATGGC
>Ga0056128_1006915_pt1 | contig 14311 bp, 11 predicted proteins | sample WorMetLIZISLAND2_FD_71113 | JGI IMG/M metagenome (GOLD analysis project Ga0056128, IMG submission 71113) | Marine gutless worms symbiont microbial communities from Max Planck institute for Marine Microbiology, Germany - Olavius geniculatus... ... | reverse complement strand
CGTCACTGCAGGTCATCATGGCGGCGCGTTTTCTACGTCGTTTTCGTAGATCGTCGACTTCAAAGGTAAATTTTTCCGTGTTGACAGAACGCTGGGCGCCGATATTACTGTCAAAGTTATGATAAAATTCTGCACTTTCAGGAAAATGGATAAAATGTATATGTTAATTTTGGTGACCACGGACCTTTAAAAAGCCCACTTTTGCTCCAAACTTCAACACATACAAGAAATATTATTTGATTGTAACTAATCTAATGTACTCCTCGTGCGCAATGTTTTCTCCTGCATTCCTCTAAGTGCTTTTTCGTTCCTTTCAACTTGTATTAGAGACCTGGTGTCAATTTGTGACCGGTCTAATATTACACTAATAGTGACTAGTGTCAAAATTGTTATTGGAAATTGTCTCCCCGTCTATCTGGCACTGTTATGGAGATATGGCACCTCAAAGATAATGTGGTCATGACCTTGACCTTTTGGGGTCACGTGACGTCATCAGTCATGTGACCATTTGACTTGCGGTAATCAACTTCCTATGGGTGGTCCATAGCGACCATGCGTTTGTCTAGCACCATTATGGAGATATGGCTATTTGAAGTTCTTCCAGAAAGGCTCTTCCAAGAACAGAGGTCGGTCATCGGTCGGCCAGTCGTCGATTGGTCCTCAATATTACACTGATTTCATCTACTACTCTTCGCTACATTAGAAATGTATAGCGCGAAAAGTAAAAAAACTAATTTCCATAATTATGACAGACACATGGTAAGAAAAATTTGCAGCAAGCAATAATCACCCAGACAATATAATCATTCAGGGTTGGCCTTAGGCATGTTAGAGGTGTTTGGCTAAACACAGCCACCGATTTTCGGGGGCTGCCATTTTCAACCACAAAAATTCTGTACAAATTAACCTGCCAATCTGAACAGTAATTTTGAGATTATGGAGCAAGCACAGATATTTAATGACATTGATTAAAACTGAGTTTATTTCACAAACAAACATATCGATAAAAAAAGTGTATTTTGTGGACCGGGATAAATGTTGCAACCATATGCATTTTGCGAGCATACAATGCAGCAAAATGTAAACAATGTTGTTTAAACAAATGTGACATCTGCTATGTACTGGTTTAGAGCATTAGGCTTTATTGCAAATCACATATTATTCAACCATGAATCTACACTAATAAAAACCGGCAGTACATGACAATGACCAGAGTGTGACAATATGCAAGTATGAAGAGCTAATGTAAACGCTCAAGCAGAATGACGATTTTTTTGATGTGAGGGAAATCTCCAAAAAAAACTCTGAAATGTGTAACTGGTTTACAACGTAAGCTATCTACTAATTGTAAAAAAATTACTAGGTACAATCATTTTGCCAGCACTGCTAGTGAATGTCGAAAAGTGCAGCTAGCGTAATAAACAAAACAGAATAGCTGCGCGTGCTTGCAGGTACCGCAACTCAACTGATTCAACACTTTCAGGTCAGATATAATAACCAATATTCGGGTTAAATGGTGACGGAGCAGCCGGAAGCATGCTTGATAATGTCTCCATTAATAATTAAATAGCAAAATTACTTCTTGTTTATCAGTAACTAATGACAACATAGAGTCGTAAAAAATGGGAAATTCCCATTGTCGGTTTTTATGCTTTAGTGAGGAGTTCAGAATTACGTTTTAATTTTACGTTACATGTAATTCGATAATCGATACGATACTTACAGTCAACAGATAACGATACGGTACCAAAAATATTGCGGCATCACTTAGTCCTATATATTTTTGCTGCTAAGTGCTAATAGTTGAACTTGATATCGTGCCCGTCTCGGTCTCGTTCTAGATTCTGTAGTTTTCGGTTTTGAGATTTCTGTCTCGTTCACTTCAGTTCACTAGTGCAATTTAAATATATAATTATCCAGTCTTTTAATACGGGTACTGTTATTCAGCAAAAATAAGTTTTCGATGATCTATACGTGCATGTGTTGATAGACACCAATTATATACTATCGCGTTTTTCTTTGTTCTTAGCTCACGTCACAGTGTAGACCTAGGCCTACATAGCCTGTCATTTCTGCCTCTCGTTGCTATCCATTTTTCCGCCGGTGAATAAATTATTTAATACAGATCTCTAATTATATCAGGCTGATGCGATTCAGAAATGTGTAGACTGCGTGTTCGGTTTGACGCATTGACGCAGTGGATATCATTGGTTTGACGTCGAATTCAAAGCTGGCAGCTGGGTTTACGATTCCACACACTGAGTCAGAACGTTTACATGTAGTTCTGCTGGCGTTGTCTCCTTGACGTGATAAGTATAAGCATCTTCGTCATCCTGTCGTTTAACACAATCAAACAGTAAATCGATTAATCAATTTTTTATTATTACAGAGACACCCCAGAACATTGCAGAGTATAGGGGCGCACTGCGGAGCTGATATCTAAACAGTCAGAACGCATAAGACCGATGATAGCCTACTCATCACAGTCATAACTGAGCGTAGGCTGCAGAGCATCACCGCCCTTCGGCCGGTTTAACCAAATTGAAGGGTTCAGTGCAAACACAGGATAACTATGAAAATGACGATTTTGAGATAAACACGTTTAAAGTAAAACTTACTGTACATTTTTTACGCGCGAAAGCAGCTACTGCTTTCAGCGCGTCTTAGCCATTGCAATTCTGTCCCTCTGTCCGTCCGTCCGTCCGTCCGTCTGTCCGTCACACTGGTGGATCAGTCAAAAACGGTGCATTCGGTGTAACGCCGAATTTTGCGACTCCATGAATTGGGCAGACATCGGCACATGATTTCGAAGACGGGAAACAACAGATTAGAATCCACTTCGCTCGGTTTCGTGTAGCCTTGACATACAGCAAGTTAACGAACTAGGCATTACATTTAAATTTACGTTCGGCGCAAAAGCTAAAACAGGTTAATCATCTCATTGCCGTTGGGGTAAAAACCTTGATCGGTTTTGCATACTAGTATTAAATGTTGGTCCACAATTTCCTAAAATATTCACCTATTTTAAAATTTTTTCGCTAGCGCATTCTGCAGTAAGCGTACGGTACAATAAAGTCTGATATTACAAATTTAAAACAAAACACCAAATGTTTTCGTTTTGTTACAATGCGGTCAGCTTAAACATAATACAACGTAAATTTTTGGCAGCATGAAAACGATTTTAGTTGCTTATTATGTTGCTGCGCACACAGAAAGTTTTATGTTTAATAGTATGATAAAATTCTACGTCAAATTCGGTCACCTCGAAGTTTTATCATTAACGTTTATAGAAGTTCTCCGGTGCAGAAAACATGTGTGCCAACGGTTGGTGGTGTTTTGGACCGTCGGCACACCGTAAATATAAGTAGTAGATTAGAGTAAAAATACTTACTCAAAGAACGACGTCTAAACAAGTGTAATACATTTAAGTTGAGCAAGTAAATTGACTTACATGTAACTACTCGTTGTAATTTATTAAGAGCTAAAATAAGGCACACCTGTGAGAAAGCTAGTGAGAAGACCGCTGACAGTCGTGACGAAAACAGCGAAGGCGCTGTACCACAAGTACGACATTTGGTAGATCGACAATGAACCAGATCTACAGTGCCAAAAGAAAACCAAGTACAAATATTTCAAATATTTATAGGCTACTATTATTACTAAACGGGAGTGAAATCATAGCGTGGGGCTGCAAGATATCAATGGACTCATTGGGCTGCAAGAAAAGTGACAAGAAAAGCAAATTCAAAAGACTGGGGCAAGCGTGCGGCGTGAAAATGTAGCCTAGGCCTACAATAGATACTGCACCGTGTCTTAATAAAAACGTGCCACTGTTATTTTTTGAATAACTCCGCGAAACATATCCCGATTTTAATAATTTTTGGTAAACGACATCATGAAAAACTTGATGCAAATGACTGTAGTTTAGCCCAACTTACCTTATAACTGTCTTTACACTACCTTGTGAAAAGTGGTACGTTTTTATTGAGACACCGTGTAGTTTTGACCAGACGTGTAGCTGAGCGCAAAGAGATTGAACAGTCTTATAAACAGATACGGCGATAACGTTTTACGTAAAACGGTGATCAATCGCAAGGAGTCTCAAGCGCCAACATTACGCTAGGCCAAACCATTGCTAGGTTTGCCGGTCTAGCGGTATCTACTTGCATGGAACTTTAGAACGCTCTTCCAAACATTCTAAAATAAAGCAAATCCTCTGCTTACTTTTGGAAGCCATTTAAATCAGTTTTTACGCGCGACAGCAGAATGCTTCGCGTGTACGTCTTAGTCATCGTCGAGGTGTTCGTTCGTCCGTGCGTCTGTCTGTCCGTCACACTGCGGTATTGTGTCAAAACGACGCAAGCTAGGATCACGAAATCTTCATTGTGGACTGCCACTAGGACTATAGTTTTAGGATTCGTATTTTTTTCAAAATTAGAAAAAAATCTGATCGAAAGCCCTAAATAAAAGGGAGGGTACAAAAAATTGGCTACGTATTGTCGACATATGTCAAAAACGGTGCGAGACTCGGCCTAGGTTACTGTTAATTACTAATAAAAAGTTCCATACGCTCTTTCGACTGACATTAAAATCAACGACCTTGAACGATCTTGAATTTCAAAATAAGAGCTTCTAGTGATTTTTTTGCGATTTTAGGCTGCGTCGCACATTTCAAGCGTGAACTGCACCGAAATGGCTGGAGGTAGATCAAGATAACTTGCATAAGAACATTTAGCATTAAACGTAGATTTTAGTAGGCCTAGTCTAAGTCGCGAGCCCTTAAATTCAAAGAGGCCGGCACACGGGAGCATCAAATAAGAGTACTCCCTAAAAGTAACTATTTTACCGCTATTGGCTCGTCTAGCGTTAAAACGGTTGCAGATAAGCACAGACATGCTGCTAGACAAGCACTGGTGACGAGCTTTTTAGTGACTGGTATTAACATCGACGACTTTAAATGACCCTGAACTTTTAAAATGGGGGGTTTAGTATTTTTTTGCGATTTTTGGCTGCAGGCACACGTCAAGAGTGAATTATGACGAAATGGCTAAAGGTAGACCAAGAGAACCCGCGAATAGGAACTGCTAATGCTGTCGCGCGTCTTATGAGCTTTGCTCAAATTACTTTTACTTCTCGTTGTGCTAGTACACCGAGCGCGTTTGAGGTTATTACAATTTAACGCGCTATATAAATTACTGATCAAGCTATTCTTTACTAAATATTAAAATTTACAATAACAACAACACTTAGTTTGTGAAAAACGACTGACTCGTCTTCGACGCGGCGGGGGTAGGTGTCAGTGCTATTGACGTACGTCGTCGACTTAAACAACTCGGAACTGTTCCTGACTGGACATTCATCGGTGGTCATTGCTGGCGGCGTGTGACCCAAGACTGGCGGCTTATAGACCTGAACGCCAATTCCGATCCACAGCGTCAGTATCAGACCAGTTGTTACGCCGACGTACGCACCCTGAAACACACGCAACACACATAATAGCCGATCTTGCGCCGTGGTCACACGCAGAATAAAACATCTTCTTCTGGAAAAATGTCGCAAAAATGTTTATAGATATTTTAAACATCTAGGACGCTAGCAGACTAGCTATAAGGAAGACGTGGTGTTAAGTCTATGTATCGTTTTTTTGCAACATACTTTGTTCTACACTCACTAAAATAGACAATAAAGCAAATTGAAAAGCATTACTTTCATAGTACTTTTACTGACTACCACCGGCAAAATAGAACTGAGCTACAAGAATATTCCCAATAAAGAGTTTGAACACACCTATTATATCGCTGAAAACTATATTACGATATTCGTACACGTGTATTAATGGCAAAATTCGGTTGTAAATGGCCGATAAAATGATGAAAAAATATGCGACCGCAATTCCGAGTTTTGTCTAAGCTTTATACCATTTTAAACAATGACCACTGATTATAAGATAGTCGCAACTGACTTTGTAGTTTGTCCAAGGATATATGATTCCGAGTGTGAATAGTCCGAGTATAGGTCCGCCGATCATACCAAGGAGTCCCAGCACTGCCTGCATCACATATCAGCTTATATACGCACTATAGATCATACAGCTATTACAAGAATAGCTCTCGGCGCCATGTGCCGCCATGATATGCCGCCGTAGGTTTATCTGCAGAGCGTCTCAGACGTTGACAGTGAATTAGGTCACCTCACAAACCGTAGGTGCCATTTTGTTGAGGTTTTGACGACCGATGATTTTGACCTTTTAAACTGAAACACGACATTTTAGTTATTCCTGCACTGAAAAAAAACTAATACTAATTTTTAATTTTACACTATTTTTGTTTTTAAGTTTAAAAATGCATCGGACAGACGGACTAACAAACGGACGAAAAACTCGTAAAGTGGTCCCACATTATATCCATAACGTGAATGTGATTATCGCTAGTTTGCACACATTTTCGTATGCATGTGACAAATTCACGGTTCCCCAATTCTCCCCCTTGTCCACCTTAAGTGTTTGTGGTAGCGTGTTCACCAAACGCAACAATTATTCTTAATTAGAAAGCAGAAAATACTTACGCTAATTTTGACTGTTCACGCTAACCTGAAGTATGCCTCCATGAATATCATCACGATGCCGAAACCAAGCGCTACAACACAGTACATATTTATAAGTTTCTAGGTTTATAACTTGACGCATTTAACAATAAATTAAACCTTTACTTCAGTCGTTTTCTAGTGCGCGGCAGTTCTAATACATAGCGTCTGTTTGCCTTTCCCATAACTTTTCTAGCTAGAAAAAAAGCGCAGAAGATTAAAATGAGTGTGACCGTTCGCGTGTGTCCATAAAAACCACTACCGCCATATCACTGGCATATTTCGGATCAACAATATTTTACATGCTCCTTTTTTGTATACAATAAAACAAGCAAATGGCCAGCAAGCACAAAGCAATGCGTAGAATATAGCTTATCACCAGTCAGTATGTACGCACAGATAAGCTTTGAGGCGAGTGTAGCTCGCTTCTCCGATATATCCTTGAAGCAGAGAAGTTTCACCAAGTCTTCCAGGCAGACTGCTGCCAGGGAATTGAGACCTGACGATATCGTACTGCGCACACGTAAAAAATCTATTTCACTTTGCGCACAAAAAAAACAAACTACAGAGTACCTTTTTTTCTTAGGCTTGTATTATACACGGTGTTTCATAAAAAGAACTCCTTTTTCTTTCTTCCATATTTCACTCAAATGATGATCAATTTATACAAAATTTTTAACAGTTGTAGCTAAAGAAATACTGATTCAAAATATTTTAACAAAATACGGCAGTTGATTAGATATTTTTGCTAGTCGTGACGTAACGCTGACGTCATATTGTGTCACGAGTATAAGCTTGCTAGTCTCAACTGGTGCTGTCAGTTGCTACCCTGTTCTGGTGGTGAAAAATCTGGTTCCCTCATGACAAATTCTTGAAGTTTTACAGTTGCCGCCATAAAAACATGCAAAGCAATCACATTTAATACATTATTATTTTATTATTATTATGCACAAAAATTATTATCGTGGCATTTAGTCTAAGTAGACTTCAAGGACACGTAACATAATTACACTAAGAGTCGACATGTTCGGCAAACAGAAAACTAGAAGAACTAGAATAAGCGTCACTAGTAGGATGTTGCGAACAAGTACGTCTTCAAATGACGCTTAAAAGTCGAGAGTGACGACGATAACGTGACAAACGATGGTAGACTGTTCCATGCACGGGGCAGCAGCAACCGGAAAAGCGCGCTCCCCGATCGTGATGCAACGAGTCACTGGAACAATGACCGCTGTTGATGAGCTGGAACGCAGACTCCGCCTCGTGGTGATGTCAGTTGCGCGGTTGATGCTGTCGGCGAGGTACACAGGTGCTGTGCCGTTGAGAGACCAATATGTTCGAGCAAGACTGCACTAGCACACCAAGCTTGCAAAATGGTTGCGTTTTTGGATCGCGAGAAGCCTGATTTGATGTTCCCATGTTGCTTACGGCTGACAAGATAAATATTCTTCATCGGCGAACCAGATTAGGTTTACCATCGAAGCAGGGTAGCAACTGACAGCACTAGCTGAGACAAGCAAGCTTGTACTCATGACACATTATGATGTCAGCGTTAGCCTAAGTCACGACTAGCAAAGAATATTTAACCAGCTACCACATTTTGTTGAAATACTTTAAATTTGTATTTCTTCCGCTACAACTGGTGAAAGTTTTGTGTAAATTGATCATCATTTGAGTGAATTATGAAAAAAGCAAAAGAGGTCCTTTTTATGAAACACCGTGTATACATGTACTTGATTCCAATTCGTCATCAGATAAACATAAACCTAACTTCATACAGCGACTTTGGTGATAGCCATTGGCTTTGGTGTCGATTGCTGGTGGTAGTCATCGTAATTTTTTTTCCGATGTACATGTACGTTTATTGCATTGGCCGAAAAAGGAGGCAATACTTTCAGCTAAGTACATGTAAGCTTATATTTTGTCGTTCGCTTGTTTGTTCACAAGATTATGTGAAATACGGACCGATTTGCGTGAATTATATCGTAAGGATGCGGCGTGGCGTAGCTGGCATGATTACGCCGACCCGGTTTACGATCCGAGCCGGACGCGAAAACTTTTTTTACATGATTTCTTATTCGCTATACCGCAACCGTCATAAAGCGTTTTAACTAAACTAAAGTGTGGTTCCCTGGTAATACGTTAAGCCGCGACAAACCCATTACTAAGAAACCATGCATGCCTAAAAAAGCTCTATAGGTCTATAGGTCTATAAAAGGTCTATAGGTGTTAGTTATTCTGTCTTACCTGAGCGCACCGCTGAATATGCATGCCGTAAAGAGACCGGGAAGTCCTGGCCAATGCATCTGATCCATCACGTAAAGCGGCAACAACTGCACAGAAATGAGCACAGAAAGCGACGGATCTAAATTGAAGTAAAATGAAACAAAAAAAAACATAATAGAATGAATTAAACTAAGCTAAAATAAGATGAGATTTCAATTCAGTATATATTTTTTTCGCTGTAAAAATAAACATACCTTAATAACTACACACAATACATATCCCTGCAATCTCTGAGCGTTTGTTATGTGGTTTTTGATTTCCGGTGACTTTGACCTTCAACCTTTTAAACTGAAAATTCGTACAAAGCTTATTCCTACCCAAAAAAGTTTTATACCGCGTTTATTCGATGAAGCTGACTCGACAAGCGTCTCGATGTGTGCTTGATCAGTGCTCGACGAGCGCTCGTCGAACCAGCTTCATTCTGTGAACTATAGACGTAAAACATTTTTTATGTTTTTTAAATAAAAGTTTTAAAAACATGTTTTTTTAATGTTTTTTTAAATTTTAATGTTTTAAAAATATTTTTTATGTTTTGTTTTATTTTGTAATCTTCTTGTGCTTTTTAATGTCGTGTTTTTTGTTCTTGTTAAAAGATAAACAGTTACAAAACTACAAATATGATTTATTTCTCATGAACGAATTGCGTTCAGCTGTTTTTTGATCTATACATTTAATACATTCTGGTTTTAAGTCTTTACAAATGGTCGGTTTTTGTTTGAGTTTGAGTTTGATATTATTTGAGTGTATAATGGTAAAAAAGTAGCGATTAGAAACATCTGCAGTTTAATGTTTTTATGCATGTTTTTATGATGCTTTTATAAAAGTGAAAAAACATGTTTTTAAATTTTTAAATCAATGTTTTTAACATCCATGCCGTAAACGGGGCATAGGCTTAACTGTTAAAATAATCAGTACCTGATCGCTGGCGTCAATGCAGTTGGTTGCCAGTGGATCGCAGCGACGGTACTCTGCATAGACGACCATTCCAGCCAGCGAGCAGATAGTCAGTAATAGCACCAGCCCGGGCGCGTTCATCATCAGCGCACTCTTGTAACACAATCGTCGTTGCGCTCGCCGTATTTTAATTACAGGTTAATCAGTAACTTTGTGGCAGGCAGACGTGGGGGGGCAATTTTGCGCTGTCGAAAAAATGTTGTAAAATCTTGTCGGAGAACTTTCATCTAAAATGCAAAAGTTCCGAATAAAACCCTTCCTTTTTATGAAATTTTCAGCGCCCTGTTCTGTTGAAAATTTGCGATTTTCTGTGCCGTTTACTTTTCTTGACCCACGACTAGTGATCGCAATTCCGCGATTGAATTTTTAATCCCGGGATCCAGGATTGAAATATTTGTAATCCCGGCATCCCGGGATCCCGTTTCGGGATTAACCTTACAGAATGGTCGCTGTTTTGATATCCATAGTAGACTTGTTTCATGAATGAGGATGTAGTAAACCGACTGTAAAAAACACAAATTACAGCGCACAGAAGAAGTAGAACTTTACAACGCGCATCAAATATTTGATTCATTAAAAAGCTAGAATTGTTATTTGTGTCATTTTACAGTTGACACTAAAAAATACATTATTTAACGAATTTTTGTAATCCCCTAATCCAGGGATTGAGACGCGCCCGTCCCGTGATTCGGGATCCCGGGATTGCAAACGCCACCCACGACGCCACTGCGGCCAATTATAACAGTGATAACCATGACTACGACGACGAAAAAACCGGCTAAATAAAAAAAGTTCTTCATTTTTTTTAAATGAAAAAAAATTAAAACTAATCACGCACTCGTTTTATAGTCTGTTAATATGTTATGGTTTAGGAGTTTCACGGACTTTACTTACTTGAGTTATTGCTTTCTGTGTATTTCCTACTTAGCTTAGATGGACAGCAGTTAGTGCTCTTTATTGGATCTTGTCGTCCACCACTTGTTGCATGGCAGTTGTATTTTTTTGCCAGTGTTCTCTGATTGATTGTCATACTTTGTTGTCATTGCACCAGTAAAAATAAATAAATAAAATGACAAGCTCACATCTTTCCTTTGCGACACGATGGCAAACAAAAAGCTCGTTGTACTTGAGCCTGGTTGACTGCATAAACTGCAACCCACGTGAACGTCCCTCCAATCACCAGTGACCAGACCGTGTGCCGCGTCAGCGGGTTTGGGTCGAATCTGTGACCATAATTTTACACAATTTCAACTATACGCTACACAGAATATATCACCAGCGACAAATCGTAACGCCGAACAACTGCTGATTAAGTAGGGATTAACTGCAATAAAGCGCCATATAGTGAGTATTGGTTTTATACAATATTGGTCTATGCCGGTAATAAACCTGTATAAATTACGACGTATTATATATTTCCAGACTTATAAATTTCTAGAACAACTAAAAATTATATCGTTTTACTATGCGGCCGTTTGCCTGACTTTTGACTTTAGACCTTTGACCTTTTGAGCTGAATACTGGCACACCGATTACTTCTATCGCGTCAATTTTGGGTTTTACGCTTTTTAGTTTTCGAGCTAAAAGACAGACGGACAGACGGACGAGCAAGATACGAAGTCGGCCTATTAACACGGCCACCGAAAAATACGTAGGTTGTAGTGGATGCGCTGATTTTGTCTACACTGATCGCGGCGGTATATTGGCTCGCGACGCTGCAAAGTATAGTTTAGACCCTTAAGGTGCGTTCTCACTGCGCGCGTTACAGCGCGTGACTCGCGCTATGCACGGAGACCATCTCAAATGACTGTTCAATTATGCCCTACCTCATCCTGCCCTACCTCGTCCTAGAAAAGCGGATACATAAGCAATTCAATTGAGATAGTCCCCGCGTTTAGCGCGCGTTAAAACGGCGTAACGCGTGTTAACGCGCGCAGTGAGAACGCACTTTTAGTGTCAAGCAGTGTCCGTGGCTTTGTTCTTCTGACTGTCCGTAGCACGTCTAACCCGTCCGCGCTACGCTGTAAAGCTTGCAGCGTGGTGAGCCATGTCGCATTCCGGCTTGTTTATAGATCTGCGAAGAGAACCGAAACGAGAGACAGACAGACAGACAGACGTGAGCTGAACTTACTCCCAGAACTGGATGCGTTGATCGTCGTACATGATGGACCAGATGTGGCCGAAGCCTCCGTGCTCCAGAGATCCATTGATAATGACCGCCAGGATGCCGGCAAACATGAAGCAAATCTGTAATACGTCCGTCCACATCACTGCCTTCATTCCACCCTTCACAGACCACACACAGACAGCATGCTCTTTGACCAACGGACCACACGTAACGCCCAGATAAAACTTTGCAAACATTCGACAAACAGCTGCAAATTTCAGACATAGAAAATATAAATGCATAAATTTTCAATTTTTGCTTTAAAATGGGGGATTTTAACCGAAAGATTTGTACTTTTAAAGGAAAAGTTTTCAACCAGAAAACAATTTTTCCGACACTTGTTTCCCAGGCCCTGTGCCACGACGTTACTAATCAGGTGGCAATCAAGGTCTTTGTTTTACACAGGAGCGCATAGTTTCGTATTTTTGACTAACAATTTTTACAGACTATTTTACTTACGTTTTCATTAAGTTTCGTTAAGGTAAAAACCTACGTTGTCGTATTAAAATTCAAGTGTTCAAGCACATATCACAGGCTAAACGGTAGTTCAAGCCATGTGTTAACGGCGACTTCTCTTTCTTATGGTAAAGCCAAAAATTCGACCCCCCCACAGAATCAAAACTCCTGATCTGATTGAGATAAAATTTGGCACGGTTGATTATGTCGGCTAGATGATTCTTCATGCAAAATTTCATATGAATCTGCACAAGGGGGGAGGGGGTTCTCGGCAAATAGGTGAAATATACGCAAAAATTTTTGTAGCTGTCCATATACCTTTTTTTCTTCAACTCACCTACATGTCAGACCCTTCGGCGGATTGTTGCGTACGATGGCTCAAACGACGCGGTCTCGCGCAAGGATGTGCCTTTTGAAAATTAAAAAAATTGAAATTAATATTTAACGTATTAACTCAAAAAATTCCAAAAAATTACAATGGAGCCCATGGGGAAAATTAAACAATTCTTAAAACGGTCATAACTTAAACTGTGTATAAGACAGAGTCGTAATTTTTGGTTCTATGGTATAGTTTTTGGGGATGGCGAATCTAGCGGTGTTATTTAATTTTACCCGGACCCTCCCTAATTGCCATGGCAACGAAATTTGGGACAAAATGGGCTATAACTCGGCTTGCGTAAGAGATTTTTGAGAGATTTTTGCGCCTATAGGGGGTTTTCGGGGATGGGCCGTCGAATGATGCCAATTGCATTTTCCCCGACCGACCCCCGTTGCCATGGCAACGAAATTTGGGACAAAATGGGCTATAACTCGGTAACAGTTGTAATCGGCTTGGCTACTTTAAGACAAAATCTGAAGCGAAATATCTTTGTAACTGATCACGAGTAGGAAAACAGTATTTTATTAATAAAAAAGCAAATATAAATGTACAAAACATTAGTTTATACACTTGATAACGGCAACATTTAAGGACTTGCACATCGAAAACAGCAAAAATTACAAAAGGTGATATTATTCAGCAGCACATTGACACACAGTGAGTGTGATGCGGGCAATATCGCCTTTTGTAATTTTTGCTGTTTTCGATGTGCAAGTCCTTAAATGTTGCCGTTAACAAGTGTATAAACTAATGTTTTGTACATTTATTATGTTCAATGATAACTTAGACATCGTGCATGTGAAAGCTACTAGTATCGTATTGTTTACCAACCGCATGGCTTTGTCATATGCGTTTTAAGTCCATAAAAAATAATAATCAGCATAAGTTTTTGTTGAAAATTGAAACTATATTCTGTAAGATTACTTTCACAAAACACGCGTATATACTTACTTGGTCTAACTGGAATAAATTACTTTTATATGTAAGTAATATATTATTATATCCATAGGTGTATAAGCTTTTGCTTTTGCATAACTTCTTTGTTCTTAAGCCTCCGATATTAAGAATCGTTTCGGTTTGTTGTCCGCCATATTTCGCTAAAAGTATAATACATGTACTGTAGAATAGTTCATATACATGATGGCGAGCTTGTCTGCAGTGTCACTGACGCCCTCGTGCGAATGGTCCAGTTCCACTGATGGTCCATTGCAATTATTGTAGGCTGCAGTCGAATCGTAACCGCAGTTTACGTAACAACCTGCCACGGCGAATGGAACTTGGTGATTCGATGACGTGTAGACATCGCCGGACCAGCACTTCTCTACGCCGACAAATAACACCAGACTTGTAACAAGTCCAGCAACAGCCAAGTCCAAGTCCGAGTCCAAGTCCTCTTCAAAAAAGGCAAGTCCAAGTCCAAGTCCAGTAGGAAAAAACGAACCTGCAAGCAGTTTTATCCCATTCCAATATTATTTCTCTTGCTGTTA
>Ga0056128_1006912_pt1 | contig 14314 bp, 5 predicted proteins | sample WorMetLIZISLAND2_FD_71113 | JGI IMG/M metagenome (GOLD analysis project Ga0056128, IMG submission 71113) | Marine gutless worms symbiont microbial communities from Max Planck institute for Marine Microbiology, Germany - Olavius geniculatus... ... | reverse complement strand
GTTATGATAAGCAGCATGTCTGTGCCTATCTGCAACCGTGTTCACGCTACACGAGATAATTGCGGTAAAATAACCACTTTTTAGGGGGTAGCTGTCTTTGACGCCCGCCTGCGCCGGCCTTCTTGAACCTAGGGGATCGGGACTTGAACTGCTATAATCTACGTTGAATGCTGAAAATTTCATATGCAGGTTGTCTTGGTCTATCTCCAGCCATTTCGTCGCAATTCAGTGTTGAAATGTGCGCTGCATCCAAAAATTGCGAAAAACCTCTTTTTGAGAACTGTTCAAGGTCGTTCAAGGTCATCGATGTTGTTAAATCCAAAAAGCCTGTCACCAGTGCTTGTTATGATAAGCAGCATGTATGTACCTATTTGCAACCGTTTTCACATTATTCGAGCCAATAACGGCAAAATAACGTCTTTTTAGAGGGGGGTACCCCTCTTTGACGCCCTCGTTCGAGGGAACCCCTGCACCCAGTGGCACGAAATTTTGTCACGATAAACTAGAGACCTTGCGGCAGCCCACAATAAAGATTTCGTGATTCTAGCTTGCACCTTTTTGATACAGATCACGAGTGTGACAGACAGACAGACAGACGCCCAGACGATGGCAAAGACGCGCGAAGCATTCTGCTTTCGCACGTAAAAACACATCAACGCGTAGTTGTAGCATGTACTGTAAACTTGTCACTGATCTTGTCACTGTTAAAAAACCTGTAGAATTTGTCAAGTCACGAAATTTGCTGACATAGACCATCATTCTTTAAAAAATAAACTTTGTTTTAAACTCACCAAATGAGTCAAATTTTGAGACGGAAAGACCGTGTGTAGGCCTATGCTATAGACTTTGAAGTTGGTGACGTACGGGCAAACGTCCGCCTATGCGGTAGCAGGCCGTATATAGTTCATACAGATACCGGCAAGCGTTCGTACGGGCGAATGTTCCACACCCACGAATATATGGGGACCAAACCGGCGTCTAGCAAATGGTGCTATATTATTTATGTGTAACATCTCGCATCTCGATTTCCAGCAACTTTGTGATTATTAGGCCTAGTCTTCGACCTGAATATTGGGATTTTAATTGGGAATCGTCCCTACCCTTTCATGCTAGCTATAGGCCAAAAGCCTAGCTGTCGTCAGGCTACGTACGATGATAAGCCTAGTTTTTCCAACGCAACGCACGCATACGCGACAATGAACGAACTCAACGCAAAGTAGGCCTTACGCAAAGAATACAACGCACCGCTTCGTTCTTATGTTTTTGGCCGTTGCGTCGCTTGAGCGAGCTGCGAACGTTGCGTCTGTTGCGTTGAATGGAAACCACTGGCTTCAACGATCGCAGTTTACAAGAAGTTCAGCCCTAACGCATTGAAAGCGCGCTGCCAAATTTTTGGCTTAAACGTTTTAAACGTTTATACGGTGTTTTCGTTTAAACGACGGCATCCCTGAAGGAGCATTTCTGTAGCTATTTATAGTCTTTGGTTAAATATTCTTGTAACCATGGCGGCCGCTAACATGAATGTGATGATATTTTTGTTTCATTTGATTATATTTGCTCTGTACATGTTCACTCTTATCTACGAAACATTAAACATTCCGACAGCACCGCATAGAAAGACGTATGCTGGAAGATTTAAATTTCTGACATTCTGGAATCAGGTATGTGATAAGTTATGGACGATTAGGACTGCCGGCATTTCGCTCGGTGTAAAGGGCTGTGGTATAGCGCGGACCTGCGGACTTGCGGACCTGCGGACGGGTAAACTGCTGACCAAAATTTGCGGACCGCCAGTGCGGACCAGTGGGTAAACTGCGGACCAGTAAAATGCGGACCCCGCGCGATCGAACGCCTAGTAAGAGATGTGCCGTAGCGCCGTAAAGGTGTGGGTAATATGGAGCCGGTTACGATCACCGATCGGTGAAAATAACTCTGAAGGGTTAGTTTCACCGATCACTTTCCAGGCTAAAATCACCCATCGGTGGAAATTATATAGAAAGTTAAAATCATGCTAAAATAAATGACCAGTGGTCGGCCATCTTTTATTGCCTTATAGGCCTATATGTCCGCAAAATGTCGTTTCCGTTTGTGGTTAACTAAAGTAAGTACAGCAATTTTGAAAAGTTTTTTCAGTCTAACATATCGACTTGCAAAACTTTTTGAATGCCCCTCGTAGTACTGAACTTTTCAGCACTGACCATTTGCAGCTTACAGTATACCAGTAATTTAAATTGTTATTTCTTTGTTGTCATACTAGTTTGAATCATTCTGTGTTGTTGTTTTCAGTTGGTGCAGACAATGTACTTTGGCTATTCAGTCGTTAATGACATTTTTGGAAGCAACTCACTGCCATCTAAGGACCAAACCAACTCACATAAGTCTGCTTTGCAACAATTTCGCGATTTTATTGCTGCTTCAATCGTCTTTCCAGGAAGTATGGTAAGTGCAAATTATTGTTTGTTTTTTTTACAGTAGAGTTGGTTGTTGGATCATTTGTGTAAGTGAGGTATAAAATGCAGTTAAAGAAATTGTTTAGACACTCATATATGGAGATCAGTTTAAGTAACACTTTATGAGGAGGTGATGTGAAGATTGTTGCTGACTGCAGAGTGCAGACAGTGCAAGTTTATTGTTGAAAGTTTGAATCTTTGCGTGAGTGTGAAAATGATGGCAGTTAAAATAGCGTTTCAACGAGCTGGTTTTGTGTACATAATATAACAGTAATTGTGTATGCTGGTGATACAGTGCTTATAGCTTAGATTTATCCAGTTTGTGTGGTTGTAAGTTTGTGACAACAGTATTCTGGACTCTGTATGCTATTGATCGTGAGCTTATATATCCAGCTGCTCTTGACAAGGTCTTTCCTTCTTGGCTGAATCATATGTGGGTGAGTATCAGTTCTCATCCAGTTGCTTTATTATTTTTTATGAGCTCTGTAAAGCCTGATGTATTTTAGGCTTAACTGTTGTCTAACAGGAACACCTGAACAGTTGTCAGGCTGTTATGCATGAATTCCATTGAGTACAGACAGCGGAGATACATATTTTGTATCCAAGTGCAGTGAACGGAAAATGGAGGTTATGATTGTGGCAGCTTTTGGTAGACTTTTAGATAATTGTTCATAATAACTAGGAGCACTCATTTAACTTTTTTTGCTGTGGCATAGACAATAGAATTTGTACTTTTTTGCCTAGTGTTGTTACGGTTTCACACTGGTCGAGGTCTGTCGGTTTCAGTTCGGTTTTGGGGAAAAACTGCGGTTTTGGTTCTGTACGGTTCGGTTTTCTGACCAGCAATAAAACCAACGCGGACGTTCAGTTCACTTACAGCCGTATGCCTGCACACCTGCTAGACACAAACTTCGTAGGTAGGCGGGTGATGGCACGTTGCTGAGAGAGATCGGACAGACAAGACAGACTCATGGCACCCACTAATGACGCATGATTAGTTTAGGTTTGGATGACTTGATAGCATGCATGCCTAGTATAAGACCACGGCATCTAGTTTTAGACTCTCTGTTGATGGCCATGTAAAGACTGACCCACAGATGGCAGCTGTGCGAGCATCAGTGAGTGAGATGGCCGGGAGGGCGGAGGCAAATGCACAATGCTCAGAACGAGTGAGCTCCAGCCAGCATTCGCCAGCATTCGCCGACATTCATATTCATAACTTCATCATGCGTAAGCAGAGTTAGGTAGACAGACAGACAGAGATGGGGACAGAGAGAGGGAAGGAGATCAAACAACACAAACAGAAACAGTGTGAACGTTGATTAGGCCTACAAGCAAGTAATTAAATCCTGGACTCACTGCGACTGACCTTGGCACTCTCACCACTGCCCGCCAATACGCTGGGCTCAAGCTGTTGATAGCAGCACCACAGTGAGTGACTATGGGCGCATTGCATCGATGTCGTTCAACTTTAAACCCGGGTCAAATCTGAATTTGATCCTAGTTCAGCCGTAAATTGCGTTGCACCAAAACGGTTCAAGCGTTGATCTTTGTTCAATTCTGAACTGCCATTTGACCACTGATCAAATTTTGATCTCGGTTCAACTCGTGCTTACGCATGTGCATTACGCAATAAATATGTTTCGTCATACTATTGCTGCAAAAAATTGTCCAATTCGAATCTTATCCTGTCCAAAAAACTTCCATGTATCAAATTATAAGACTTTTAATGCAATTATACTGATGATCTAGATATGTTAGTTTTCTACTATATTCGTTTTATGCTTTCTTTGTGCTCAATAAATTAACAAATAGATGAATAAGTCGCATTTTCAGTGGCGATGTTTCGTTGTTACAGCAAACATACAAACGAACCCTAATCACAGCAACAAAAACTCATTCGTATCGATTTATAAGACGTCTAGTTTAATTATACTTTTGATCTGGATATGCTAGAATTGTGCTATATCAGTTTTCTGAGGCATTTTTGCTGGATAAATTAATTATTGAATAAATAAACAGCATTCTAGAGTGCCGGTGCACCATTGCTATGCCATATAACGGTAAACATATATCTTGACAATGGACGTAGAATAATTAATGAGTAACTATTGGAACACAAAGTGCGTATTTTCGGAAATGGTATGTAACTGTTAATGCGAAAATTGTGCGATAACTTCAGGGAAGCTTAAAATTCGAACAAATTACTGCCATTGTTTCGTAAGCATTGCGTGTGACTGTGACGCCATTGTAGTTGGCCCGTAGGCCGAGCGTGGTGGACCAATCAGCGTTGTCTACAGTATAACCACGATCGTTCAACTGAACGGGATCGGCTGATCCGAGTTCAACTTGGTGCAACGTAATTCAGCGTTATCTTGGTTTAACTTTTGATCTAGGTTCAGCTGAACCGAGATCATGAACGACGTTGGTGCAACATGCCCTATGTGATACCACGCAGCCACCACCAACTTCGATGGGTGTCTGTAATCTCTGCCACTCGCCACTATTGCTATAAATACCTATTATGTAACCAGTCACGCCATCTCACCGCGGCATGTGCCGTCGCATCACTAGCGTGGTGCGTGTTGTGAAACACTGCTTCACTGTCCAGCACTAATTAGCACCTCACTGACGGTCCCCTCTCTCTACACACCTGGGGTACAGCGCCGCCGGCAATCTTAGTTTTGATGCAGAATGGTAACATCCGCAGTGAATGGAGTGGGTGAGAGGAGTCGCGATGCCGCTCGGAGATGGCCCATCTTGCCGCGGTGGGTGACAAGTGTACGTGTACTATTAACAGTTATTGCACAGCCAAGACGTTAGAGCTGCTCCGTTTATTGAAATCAAAAAATTGAATCAGTCAATAGAGAGCCTAAAACTGCTAAAAACCGCGGTTTTGGTGCCGATTTCGATAACCGTAACAACACTAGTTTTGCCATGCAGTTCGCATGTGCACAATGTTTAAAAATTGTGCTAGGTTTTTGTAGTAATAGGCTGGGCTGAAGAAATGAAATCGGACAGTATTAAGCAAATACTGGGTAGTTCATGTGTAAATTTATACATTTGGACTTCTTGTAATAAATATGCGGTGTTAAATTAGGTTGTGTTTGTTGCAGCATACAAACATTCTGCTGTTTCTTGTTGTTGAACGACTGTTCATCTACCACAAATATCCAAGCCGGATCTCTGGTATTTCTGCTCTGCTTGGATTTGCTCTTGTCTACCAACTGTGGTCAGTATTGTGATAATGAAATTATGTATTTATAGACTAGATTGGTTTTAGCTGCAGATTTATTTTTCAAATATTTTCTAAGCATTTGTGAGGCTAATGTCATTTTGGTTTTTATTATACGTATGTCGGTTAAAATGCCATATATCATTTTATAATTAGACCTGCATTGTAGCAGCATGTAGTCATGTGATCATACCACTGTTTCATTTGGCCGTACTCAAAAAGGCTATTCACTTCAAAGCACATGTTAAATTTGTGTCGTCTTACTGATGTGTGTGAAAAAATTGTTCACTGTGCTTTTTTACGATAACTTTGGTAATTGTAGGCCAATTTTAATAAATCTCTTACCAATAGTTTCAGAAAGAAAGTTAACAAACCACAAATTAAGCTATTGAATGTAGTAGGTGACATTGTTGAAAATATCAGCAATGCAGCAATTGTAGTTACAGAATTACTGTACTTTAGAGCTGTCAAATTAACGCATTAATTAACACTTTAATTTGTTAATAAATTAATGCACATGAAAAAAATTAACACGCGTTAAAAAAATTAATGCACATATGTAATTTTATGTTAATTTGCTAAATTCAGTGAAGCAAAAGTTTCAATATTTCATTAAATTGTGGTTATTTGACGGTCGAATGAATTCAAGTAACTAAACTGTAGTTGCCATTCTGTCACTACTGTAAATAAATAATTATTTCGACCACAGGCTAATAGATTTCTATGCTAGCTATTATGACAGTTATTGTTGATTATATGTTTAAAATATGTTTCTAACTTTCTATATTCTACAGGTGGGCTTCCTCCAAACGTCACGGGGCCCGGGATAACTTACCTCCTGCTCTCCTTCTCAATGGGTTTGGGTAATTAATGCATTAAAAAATGAATGCCGTCTGTTGATGCATTTAAAAAATTAACATTTTGACAGCGCTACTGTACTGTTTTTTCTTTGTTTGTCTGTCTGTCATACTCGTGCAACCTGCCAAAGCCGTTAGATGGAATGAGATGTCATCATTTGGCAGGACACTTGTGGATGCCAAAATAACATGGAAATTTAGGAAGATTTTTGAGGTCTTAAACCCTGGTTAGAGCTTGTATTGCAAGTGTGACTTGCAGTGATACCCAAGCATCCACCATTTGCCACGTGATCCTAGCCGTTGTTGTGAAGTGAAGGTGCTACTTTCATTGTATAAAGTTCTAACGTGTTTCACATGTTTCTCTGCTGTTGTGTAGGATGTTTTGGATCGCGTACTATGCCAATCTGTGGGTGTACCCAGTGCTCGAGGTGCTTGGCTGGACGGAGCGGCTGCTGTTTCTAGTTGCATGTTGGCTCATGATGGTCGGTTGCTACCTTGTTGGTGAAGGGTTCACCAGCATTCTCTGGCGTTAGTGTTATTTTTGCTCTCACCACTCAACCTTTGCTTTGGTTTTAAGCATTATTATAGTCGTCATTACTGTTGATCATTATTACTCACTTTTGCATTTTTGATAAAAAGCTGGGCATTTGAATTGTGTTGTTAAATGTCAAAAAATGTAATTTACAGATTTTGTTTATTTTGCGCATATGCATGGCTTTATGTAGCATTTATATTATTATTTGTTATTGAGTTTAAATATAAATCTTGCCTCTGCTAAGGAGGTTGTGCTTTATTAATGGTCTGTGTGGAGAAAGTCAGTTGAATTATTTTTCTACATGCATAATATTGTTACATCAAATTGTACTACCTGGTAATAAGTGTAGGCCACTAGTATTTCTTAGAACACCTGTGGTATGATAGACAAGCTATAATTTATTTCGATGATATTTTGCAGAAGAATGTCTGTGTGACAGGGATGTATTAATTGACCTTTGGAAAGGTGGATATTCTTTCACGGATCCCTGACGTTTTTCCTATGTTTTATTCTTAACGGATTGGGGATAAGCTGTTGTTTGCAGTGTGTCTCGGCAAGATTCAGACAGACATTGGTGAAACTTAGATATAGAATATTAGCAATGTGTCGGTAATAACCCAGGCTGTGATTTTGGGAAGATGAAGATAAAATCGTCACTGGCTGCTGTGTTTACTGCAGGTACGGAGTCAGTCGACAACAAGTCACAATGAGCGTCATCATTGTTTTCTTCCTGTCGAGAAAATTAGTTCAATTATTTCTGTACATGCATATTACTGTCATATCTACTTGTAGTCTTGGGTAATAAATGTAAGCCACTAATATTTTTAGAACCCTGTGGTATGATAGACAGTGCACTGAGCTATGTACCGTATGAAAAAGTTTTCCTGTGCAGTAGTTCACAATGTCCAACATATGTACTGGGTGGACCAAAAAATGTACCACTTTACTTTTGTTCATATCTTCGCCAATTATTGCGACCAATTTTCAAAATTCATTTATTGGCACACTCTGCAGACAATTTGCGATAATGTGATTATTATAGATCCCACCACTCCGTAAATGCATTTCTACATTGCCTTGTGAATTTATATGAATGAAATATGCATACATAACGATAATAACAAACAAACATTTTAGTAAAATTGAAAAAAAAACACTTCAGACTAACATTGCAGTCTGCATGACACTAGACTGTGTGGGTATAACACAGTCTAGTGTCATATGAATCATTCATAGCAGTGTTGGTCTGAAGCATTTTTTATTAACCTAAATTTTTGTTATTATCGTTAGTTTTTGCTTACATTTATATTTCACAAAGTAGTGTAGAAACGCATTTACCATGTGATGGGATATATAATAATCACATTATTGCAAATTGTCTGCAGAGTGTGCCAGTGAAAGAATTTTGAAAATCGGTCAATAATTGGCGAAGATACGAGGGTCATTCCAAAAGTTTTCAGCCTTGACATATTAGACAGTAATATTCTCTGCAGTCTATACATCAGTGAAACGTACATCCTTTACGAACTCTAATGAGTCGGTTGCAGATATGATGTCGTTGTAATTTGTGATGTCATATAGCTCTAAACCAAAATGATTGGAGCACTAATGCAAACAGCATAGATTCAGGCTCACTGTTGCATGACAATTTTCCAGTCTGTAGCTATGTTTACCAAAGTGAAGCCCCGTGGCATCTGATTTTGTGAAGGCCCTAACAAATACGTTTGTAAATCTTTCATTTGCATATGTGAATATACGACAACCTATATTTGCGCTAGCTGCAAATAAGAGCATTCAAGTCAATCATGACTTCACGCAAATATGAGTGGCATTCAAAAAGTTCTGAGCTTTAATATACTGGACAAAAACTTTTTTCGTGCAAAAGCAGCTACTGCTTTCAGCGCATCTTAGCCATTTATCTATTAGGGGCCCATGTAACTACTCACAAAATTCTGATTTTCCTTTTATTAACACAACTGATATAATTAACAGTTAAATTTTAAATGAAATCTTTTTCATATTGTCAAATATTGGCATTTCATTTTTGAGTTAAAAAAAGAAGCATCATGTCAAGTAGTCAATATTTTTGGCATTTTGCACAAGTGCTTATGTTATTATTGATGTTCTTATTCCATGCTTTGTGTCAGGACTCAGGAAGAGCATCTAGCTGAGAAAAGGTTTTTAGTGTTTCAGTGTTTCTTGACAGTTTGCTTTTGGGAAACCTGGCCAAATCTATAATAACTCCAGGTAAATTGGCTGCCATATCAAAATTCATTTTAGTAGTTGTTATTACATGACTTCTGTAGAAATTTTTATTTTAACAGTCCACAGATACAATACAAATTGAGAACCCTGAAAGACGTTTCAGTTACTAATAGAGAACAGACGTGCAATTTTTGTTATACCAAACATTTTGATTCATGCAGTTGTTTTGGTTTGTGTCGAGGTTTTACAGTTGTTTTGCAGTTTAATTAATGTACTCTGAATGTTGAGATGTGATGTGTTGTGCATTCATGTTGCACTTGTTTGTAAGCAAAAAATTTGGTTATCTGTCCTTGTTTTTGACTTTTGCCGGTGAAGCAATGCATTTGCTTTACATTTTAGATTCAATATGGATTATGGATGTCATTTGTGTACTTTGTCAAAATATTGCACATTTGTGTTCTGAAAGGCGGTTGTGATGTACTGAGTTTTAGGTTGTTATGCGTTGTTACAATAATGTCGTTATGATGGAATGTCACCAGTTTATTCACTATGTTCAGTTAATCGTTTAATGTTTTCTTGCATTTATTTCATGCTTACGTTAAAAGTAACATTTTGGATAAAAATGTCTGTGTCTGATATATCACAAAAGAAAGCATTTTATATTTTTAGTTGTTAAGTTCTTGTGTGTCATATCTGACAAAGGCATTATGATTTTGTAGCATTCGGTGTGTCGCTGTGTGAAATAATTTTTTTAAAAGGTGAGTAAATTATTTAGAGAGGTAGGCACACTGGGCATGATGGTGAATTTGATTTTTTTGTAGGTTACTAGATCATTATTTATGATTTTTTACATCAGGAATCGGGGCATAAACTGACATTTAGCATTTTTTGCAGTGTGTCTCAGCATGTTATAAGTGCATTTCAAAGAAGTATTTGGAGGGATGAGGCATGACTTAAATAACACTGGATTAGGTGGTGGTTTGGCTCAGTTGGTAGCGTCGTTGATTGCATCAACGAAGTTAATCAACACCAGGCTCGGTTAGTACTCGGATGCGTGACCATCCGGTATGTAACCAGCCACCTAGATCAACATCAACTCAGCCTGCATGGGTAAGCGCAGTGAGTACCAGCAAAAGCTGGGACGTAAACAGGCACACCGTGCGATGCACTAGCCTTGTATCTGTGATCTCGCAGTGTAAAAACTGGTGTCTGGCTGAGGGCTAAGGAAACAGAGGTCAGCGCCGCCCAGTGGGCCATAAGGCTCGGCAAGTACTTAACATTTTTTAGATGTTGGTAGCAATCAGAATCAGGGTTCTTGAATGCCGAGCTTGATCCAGATCCAGGAAGGTTTTAAGGATTTTTTATTTAATTTTAGTGATTGCTGTAGATGTCTAAGAGCAGAAGATTTTTGTTCTTAGCGTGCGCTGTACCGAGTGCTCTCTGGTGTAATTTATGAATTTGTCGTCAGTTGTTAGTGATGTGATTATACTTGTTTTTTTACAAAATTGCTTCAGATCAGAATGCTGTGCCTTCTTATTTGCTATTTTGTGGCTGTATTTTTGGTGTTACTTGTCAGCCAAGGCACAAATCATGTTTTACAGCAACAATTCTTGCCTTGTTTGCTCGTCGTTAGTAGCAACGTCAGTATTTCTGCATGTTTTTTGATATTGCACATTACAAAGTCATCATTGCATATGGCAAGTCATTTTTATCCTGGTGATGTGTAGCTGTTTTTTTGTGAGTATCATTAGACTGTTTGTAGGATTTGTTCAACCTCACCCATTTTTATTTGTTTTAATATTACTTTTCTGTTTGGCTGCTTGCTGTGACCCTTGCTAATCAGGGTCCACGACATTTGATACTGGACGTTTTACTGCAAACAATTGATCGCCAAGTCATGTAAACGTATCGTATTAGACCTAAAGAAATCGTCAACATTTACCGATCTAACAGTGCACAATTTTGCAAACGTTTTTCACATAACTTGTCTGATTAGTATAAAAATTGGCAGCTTCAGTCGAATTTTTGGTTCTTGCATCATGATTGTGGACTTGATCGTACATGTTTCAAAGATCACGAAGTTATTGTGCAAGCTGATGGACAGCCACGTCTAAATCCTGTGGCGCTACAAAGGCAACATTTGCAATCATACGAGCTGCAAGTGAAAAGTCTCCATCAGTATTAGGCCTATAGCAGTGTAACAGTTCTTAACATAAACATGTCCATTTCCTGCTAATTTCTGCTTTTCACAATTTGAAAATACGAACGCCATCTATGTCAATAGGAACTGTCACAGTTACACATGCGGCAACTTTGTCTTGCAAACAGGCAGGTACGCAACTGTCTAGTGTCTCCGCGGTCAATAAATCAGCGGTCAAAAGTCACACAGTCAAATTTCTGGCAGCAAAATGTCTGCGGTCAAATGTCGGCAGTCGAATGTTGTGTTCCCGCTAATCATGCTTCAAGTACGTGTCAAATTGTTTTTACTTTCTTTTATTGCAGTGGTTGAATTTTACTGGATGTTTTTTTTCACGCTATTTCTTGACATAATCAGAAGTGGATGTACATTTTTGAAAGATCCAGCTAGATACATTAGATTTTAGCATTGTTGCACAAAATTTAAAATTTGTGTTGTTTTAGCAGCTTATATTTGTGAATGTCATGATACTGCATTTTGACATGACAGTTGTTTTGAAGCTGTTGTTAAAATCAATATGTTATTATATGTAATTTTTTCCCACATTTCCATTGTCTGCTTCATCCACAGGTTAAAATGGAAGCTTTCTGCTTTTGTAAATGAATTTGAATATGTGTTCAGTTCTGTTCAAATTGCAATTATGTACACTGTACAGTGATAGTACAGTAGTTCTGCATATTTGGAGGCAAGTCACTTGGCATTGAAAACTTATTTTTATCCCATCACCTGCAAGGCATGTGATAAGTCTAGCCGAGAGTTAATGAGATTGTAGCAAGTCGTCTCAATCGTTCAAGGGTATGAGGTAGTGTGGTTCTTTTGTACAGAATGTAAGAATTTTCCACATTTCAAGTGAGGGGCAACAGATCAGAGTATAAGTAATGTCCATATACTTCAACATCAAACCTTTTTTCTCTAACCCATCTCTCCCGGTTTGCAAACTGTCTGTGAGTGTAATAAGATATGCACTGTGACCACGGACTACATGGATGAGTCAGATTGTGCGGGACACCGGACCCACTGCTGCCGACGCATGGGCTCTTGCCGACGACCGGTCAACGTGGAGGGCGCTATGACCCACAGCTGGTTACGCGCAGCAGTGAGTGAGTGAGTGTGTCTAAAACAAACTGGGGCACATTTTTTTGTGAATAACTTCGTGAAACATTGACTGATTTTTATAATTGTTGGCTGTTAACATCATGAAGAAACTTGGCATAAATTATGAGTATAGTTTTGGCCACCTCATCTTACTACTGTCACTGCACTACATGGTTTTTTACAACAATGAATTCGTCAAAATCGGCCAATGTTTCACTGAGTTATTCAAAAATAAAAGTGGCTCGGGTTTTTTGAGACGTGGTGTATATTGCCACTTGCAACTGTCTGGCCATTAAAACTAAAACTAGATTTGTGTCATTGCTTACTGAGATATGTTTATTGAAGTAATCAAATGTGCTTAATGGCTATTGCAAGTTAATGCTATTTTTAATTGATGCAAGACGCTGGTCGTGTTTGTTAAAAAGCTGTGCATTCCAGGTGTGCCTCGTTTGTTGCTCAGTATTCTGTATTTCTTTTAGTCTGTTCTAATTTCTAACTTTTTTTATTCAGTCTCATTCTAACTTTTCACTGGCTTTTGTTATGATTGTGCTACTGCATGATGGTATGCATGCATCATTATTTTTGACAAGGAGGTTTTTGGTTTTAAATTTCTAGAAGTATCAAAAATGAACATAGCTTCATGCTATTTAATTGTTTGCAGTTTTGCTACCTTGTTATTTTTGCAGTTTTTTGTCTTCATTGTAATTGGAATGTTAGCCTATTGCCATTCAGTCCACTTTGCTTTTGTGATGAGGCAGCAAGTGGCAGTTATATTTGGCTTTGTTTTCTTTTAGTCCTATGATGTGATGGTTTATTTTATCAGGTTGTGTGTGTGATATGTTTCATTGGTAATACACGGAACTACTGCACAATTTGTGTCTGTTATGTTATGGTTAGAACAAAGGCAGACAACTTTTATTACAAAGGTTATCGTGACGGTGCTAAATTGAAAGTAGCTATGAATAATAATCTTGAAATGCAGGCTATGGGTAACGGCTATGATTTATTTGAACTGGCTTTCCATTTTCGAATGACAGGCGCCCATTTCAAACAGAAAGATGTGGTATTATGATCTTGACTGCTTTGATCTTTAGGCCTGCCGTGTATTCCGAGATTTCCAAGTATGTGGCACTTCCTGCTAAGAATATTAGTCACCGTGTTCTAAGACTATTCACGAGCTGCAGCATGAGATTTAGTGCATCGTCAGCCCTCATGGTGGAACTGATGTGGCGATCAGGTCAGGCACTTGATATTGTTCTGCTTATGTAAGTCCGACTTGTGATGAGTAGCGCTTCACAATCACAATCTCGGAAATGGCAGCTGATTGGCATGAGTTAATGATACCGCAGCAGATTATGCGGCCATCCATATTGTCTACACAGCGAGCAGTTGGACTCGCAGACGACGCAGAGCAGCTAGCAGACGTCCACCACCCAAATCAGCCGCACTAGGCCTTCTCATAAGATTTATCAAAAATTCGATTAGAACTTTGAACTAGTTTTGATTTGATTAAGATCATTGCGACTATTGTGTTGAGGAACTAGCTTTTTGACAATGCAGCACGTTGACTGCTAGGCCTACTGTTCATTATCACTAACTGATAAACTATAATGCAGTGTGTCCACAAAAAAAGAGCCCAATAGTTTTTCCGTTATAATTTTGTCAAATCAAATTCGATATGTACATATCACGAATTGAATTCTTGATTATGTATATATCACGAATTCGAATTCGTGATAT
>Ga0056128_1006909_pt1 | contig 14319 bp, 8 predicted proteins | sample WorMetLIZISLAND2_FD_71113 | JGI IMG/M metagenome (GOLD analysis project Ga0056128, IMG submission 71113) | Marine gutless worms symbiont microbial communities from Max Planck institute for Marine Microbiology, Germany - Olavius geniculatus... ... | reverse complement strand
GCACGGCGTAGAGTAACTTCGTCTCATCCGAGACGCGTTACCAACTACGCCATGCCACCAGCCTACTTGAATTTCGATCATCAATCGCTTCATCTTTATTAGTTTAGTTTTTTTCTACGCTGGAAGCTTTAGGCGGTATGGTTAGACCTACATGTACGTACGTGTCGCACCGTCGCATGTCATCGCAACTTGCAGAGGCAGATTTAATTAAAAGGCGACGATGGCAATGTTCTCTCTTTTATCGATTCGACTGACGAATTTTTATAACCAAGTGAAAATGTTGCACAAAATGCATTATTTCCAATACCTCTTCAGATCCCGCCCCATTCGGATCCTGCGGCGCCTCGTTTCCATGACTGTCACTTTGAGTCTGTCTCGACACCTTTGCTGTCTTTCGCCCGCCACAATTCTGGATCCCCCACTGGTAACTTGCAATAACGCTTTTGACCAGGGAAATTTTGACCCCTTTCGTCCATTCCATCTTTAGCAGGTTGCGCGAGCGTGACAGACAGACAGACATCGTTACGGTAACATTTGTAGCAGTAGCCGGTGTCTTTAATGTTTGTATAACGTGCCAGAAATAAATTTAATGAAACAAAAAATATCGTCGGCGTTAATCTGAAATCTGCTATTTCGGAATCATACATTTAGCATTTAACAGTTCACTATCTACCTGTCTATAACAGTATTATGATAGGTTCTATATGATAATAATTCAAACGAAGATAATAAAAAATATAAAATAAGAAAATAAAAGTAATAAAAAGTATTTATTATTTTCATTAGTGAGTAAGTAAGTAAAGAAAATGGAAATTTAGGCTTTATACCACATACGTTAAAAATAACTTTTAATGTCGCATGCATAGAGGCCCATTAAGCTACACAGCCACACAATTTTGTCAAAAAGCTGTCTCAGAAACCAAACACACTAGGCCTATCTCTGCGTAACTACCAGGCCAACAAAAACCATAGCTGACCACCACAGTCCATTTACTTCTGTGTCCATCCTTGTTGCCTGAACTAATATTTTACCGCTTTATTTCGCTCCGGTATGCGGCATTTTTCCAGGGAAGAACGCTGGCGGTGCCCGACGACCCCTATGCAGAGCTTCTCGGCATGTGGCGCTCGGATCGAGACACATTGTCCGGTTTATTCGTCGGACAGTGCGCCGCGGCGACCAATGACGCGAGGGCTCTGTGAGTCTGCGACGTCCGAATCCTTCGACGAATGCCGCAAACAACCGCACATCAAGAGATCGTGTGACGATGTACGATTCAAGCTGCATCCGCAGGGGCTTCTATCTCTATATGCCTGGTGGGCGCCGCCTGCACCCAGTGAAAAATAGGGGGAAGTTTTGTTACGGGTGTAGGTCAAAACTTACCCCCCGATTTTTCAACGGACAATTTACACGTGGAGTGAGTGGATTCTATCCCTATACCTGGTGGGCGCAGCTTGCGCCCAGTGAAAAATGGGGGGTAGTTTTGATAAGGATGTAGATTAAAACTTCCCCCTTTTTACTTTCTCTTTATTCAATCTGCATCTTTAACAAAAAATTCTCCTCCCATTTTTACTTTCCTGCTATTTTTACTGGGCAATTTACACCCTTAACAAAAATTTCTTCCTAGAGAGAAAAGAAGCTCAAAACGGAGGGGAAAACTTGAGTTATAAATTGGGGGAACCTTAGCCCAAAACCGGGGGAAAGTTGCGCCCGATTTTGATTCCAGATTTTGGGGATAAAAGCCACTGCGTGGAGGGAGAGGCGAATAAAGCATAGGAAAGAGCAGTAGAGAAAAAAGAAAGGAAAACAGAGAGGAAGACAGGGGGAAGAAATCCAGGGGGCATTTAAACCTGAGAGTAAGGTCAACTTACGCCCCATCCCGATTCCAGATTTAGGGGACAGACGTCTCCGCGTGTTCTGACGTTACACACATCAGACTTTAGTGAGCCGGCACGCCATGCTAATCTTGACTAATTACTTTCCTGTGGGCTTGAGGCGACGCCCTGAGAGGGCTGAATTTCACCAAAGTGAAACCTGGTGGGCGCAGCAAATTTAACGGGAAGCAGCATTTTAACAAGTGCGAATTTCCGACAGAAAAAAATATAAATGTCTACGCATTTTCATTATGTTCGAAAGATGCCCATAATCTCACTCCAGATAAGCATGTCGATTGAAACGCGTCTTGCGTCTGCTTATAACACGCACATCACACGCAGAACACGTCGTCGCAGTGGCAGTCATGACATTAGCACTATTTCAACACGGTCTCTGGAATTTTGGTCGCACTCGCATAATATGCTGTTGACCGTGATAAAACGTCAGTCGCCTCCTGGCTTAAAACAGCTTAAGACAGCTTAAACTGGCTTAAGACAGGGCAGAAAGTTGCGATTTTTCGACGGACACTGCAAATTTTCCCCGACAACATTCTTCTAACAAACAACTGCGAATTTCCGACAGAAAAAAATATAAATGTCTACGCATTTTCATTATGTTTGAAATTCGCCACATAGCTGTTGTTTTCAGCCCCAATTAAACGAACAAATTCCGACAACAGGAAGATTTTCCAGCAATTTTTTTCTGACATTCTAAAATTTAAAAGGAGGGAGGCAACTTACCCCCCTCCCCCTTAAATTACCTCCGTTTTAACCATCTAGCCACGACGCCACGGTGAGTCGTATAGGGTCTACATATCATCAGGACACCGGCCACGGACCAAGAGACCGGACGCCACCACAGCAAGCGAAGCGAGACACGCGCCGACAAATTACCTTCGACGTCTGACTGCCCAGCCAGTCCCCTGGCGGTCAGAGCGGGGCAGGGGGAGGGGGCTGCACGCTTCTCCTCCCCCCTTCACCCTCGCCCTTTCGATCGATTGTTGGCGACGCATCTGTTTCTCTTTAGCACGGCGCGGGGCGCTGCAGGGTGCACGACGTTGACTGCACGGCAGGCGCCGCAGCGGAGCGGCTTGGCTGATTTCTGCTGGTCTTTGGGTGCGTACACCTTGGGTGGTAAAATCAGTGGATGGAGTTGTTGCATAAGAGCGGGTAGGCAGTTGCCGCTTCCCGTTAAGTTTGCTGCTGTCGCAAAATCGTCGAAAAATGTTTTTATTGCTGAAGACTTTTAGTTTGAAAATTTAAAAAAAAACTGCGGTCTGAAAACTCCCATTTCTGGAAAATGTGGGACAAAATTGAAGTTTTAGGCAACGTAATTTTCTCCGTTTGAAATTTGCGGTTATTTGTCCGAATTAGGCAGTCGAAAATTTGCAGTGTCTCAGTCGGTCGAAAATAGCCAACTTCCTGCCGCTCCTGTTAACTTACTTACTTACCTACCAGGGACAGTTATGGGGGCATCGATAACGTCACTAAAGTAAGCGAATTAGTAGCATGGATGCTGTTATATTCATACTAATAATGTTAATAAAAATCAAATTCTAAAAAAATGTTAGATACCGTAAAAGCGGTTTTGGCTACGGTGGCAATTTGATTGCTGGTGTGTATTGAAGTAAGTAGGCCTAAGTATAGTAAGTAAGTAAGTAAGTAATTGAAAGTGAATTTATGTAGCGCATAACGTTAAAATTTACCTTTAATGCGCTCATTCGCATGCACGAAATTTCTCACCTGATGTTCGGTTTCGATAAATGCATTGCTTACATCTACCACGAAAAACCCTCCGCCCAAGAAACAAATAGACCCAAGATGTTCGTACACAGGATGGCATACTACCACCCAGAACGTCACACAATCGTCGCGACGCCCAGGCGGCGTCGAGTAAACGTCTAGCGGGAAATCTCAATCGCGGATCGATGGATAACAGGCCACTTATAGCGGCGCCGGCACGGGCTGAGCCAGCGACTGACCCCCCACCCACTGTGTCGACCCGGGTGGCCGGCCCGGCCCCGCGTACCACCACCTAACCTACCTACCTTCCGCAGAGCAGTCGTGTTTGAAGACGAGCGCCGGTACGACGAGAAATTAGGACCGTCGCGCACACTAGAGCGGAAGCGGAAGGAAGCGATAGGCTATACGGACGGTCGAGGCGGCTGAGTTGATCGCAGTGGCTGCGCGGAGCGCGGATTGGTTTCGCCCGGGTCGCGCTACTTTCGTTTTGATCAGATCAAATCCAAGATGGCGTCCCTGCATAAACCGGAACTGAGTTGAGTTGACCGGTGTCGGGGCGCGGCTTGGTTTCGCTTGAACGCGACGTCGACCTGAGAGGCGGCCACGATCGAAGACCCGAGGCCTGAACGAATCGAAGGTCAGCGAACATCATCGGATGATCAAGCCAAATTTTAACGTTTAATTCTGCCCACCCAAAGGGTAAGTTTTCAGCCCATAGTTTTGTGTCTTTGAAAACAATTTCCGACAAAAAGAATATCATCAAACAGCATCGGATGATAAAGCCGAATCTAAAAGTTTAATTCTGCTCCTAAATTCCCCCAGATTGGGAGATTTTTAACCTTAAATGTTATGTTTATAAAAAAGAATTTTCTGCCAAGAAGAAAATCGTCGGACGTCATCGGATGATCAAGCCGTAGTTTGCTGCGGACGCTGCATCGCCTGGGTGGGTCCCAGGTCGAAGTGCTGTGACGCAGTGTTAGAGATACTAGACAGGATTTGCCGCGACATTAGCTTCATTTGCTCTTGCCTCTGTTCAGTCGTCGCCGGCGAAACGAAGGAACGAACGCAACGCAACAGACGCAACTGACCCAACGACCGCTTCTATACACTTGCGTTCGTTGCGTGCGTTGCGTTGGATGAAAGCGCCCGCGCGCTTTACTTGCGTTCAGTCGTCGTCAGCGATAGTCGATGTTAGATGTCAACCACATAGAAACTCGCGATCTTTGCTTTCCTCTTAGCGACTCGGTCAGAACAATCGCATAGAATGTTGTGCTCTTTGTGATCGCCGCGTTGAAAGACTGTCTGAAACGATACTATATCAACTTTTCATCGGAAGCTGTGTACTCCTCGCAGTCGCTGCAGCTATTCGAAGTGTCGTTAGTGCCGGTGCAAGAGGTAAGCAAGTGAACATCTTGAAGTAAGTAACTAGGTACGAGTAATAAAACAAACTTTATTCCAGCATTCGATATTTTTTGCGCGTAACATAATACCGCAATTAAAGTCAGTTAGTAAATCTTTCGTAGCATAAAACAAATGTAAATGGAGAACATAAAAAAAGATAAACACCCCAAAAAGTACAAAAATCTGGGAAGATAATAATCAACAAAGGATTCGATTGGAACACTTACAAGCACAATTGAACAGGTGGAAGTTACAGCTTTTACAGCCTTTTCGACTTCCCCTAGCGACAGCTTGGCTATTGTATAAATATCGACGAAGACTCGAATACGTTAAGCCATTCGAATGGCAGTAACCACTATCATTGTAAATGCTACTTGTTGAGCTACAACTATAACGACATCGCAAATAATGAAGCGGGGTTTCATTTCGGCATTCGATAATTTTTTGCCGATAAAATAATATCGCTAAACAAAAAGACGTAGGCCTATAATACGACCGTGCATCGGTGGTCAGTAATAATTAAACGGTCTGTAGTAATGCGCTTCCGTTAGCATTGTGTTTGGCGCAAATTTCTTATCTGGACTTTTTAACGAGCTGGCGTCTGAACTTGACCTTAGACCGGCTGAACTCAAAATGGTAGCATCAGACTATTACGGTTGCCGGGGGAAATCTCAAAACCGAATATTGACCTACCTAACGACTTTCCATGCTGAGCTACAAGTCCGGGGGGACAAATATACGGACGGAGAGAGATGCATAGCGCGGCTTTATGTGGGTAAGGCCGCATAACAAACAGCTTATTTGTTTCCTTATACTTTCCATGAAACGAGATGAGAATATCATTCTGCATTAAAGCATTAACTGTTAGTACCGTATTCATAAGCTTACGGACAATAGAATGCCATAGGGCTGTAGGCCTATAGAGAAACCGGTGGCTAGCCTATTCTTAACCTAATAAGCCTATATTTTTCACTTTTACAAATTCTGTGTTTACGTACTTCGGAGTTTGGACTGGCATGTTTTATTTGGGATCGTTCTTGCAGCGGAAGCTTTTCCGCCTATAGTGATACACATTTTCCGTAGTGTCGTCTGTCACTCTGTCTGTCGTCTGTCTGACACATTCGTGCCGTTTGCTTAAACCGTTCCGTGGATTGAGTTGCCATTTGGCAGGTAAGAATTTACACCTGCGGGTCCAATGACGCGTTGTGTTAGATGGGGTCCACAGGGAAAAAAATCTACTAGCACATTTGGGGTCGAGCCTCCGGCCAAAACATGCATTATTGCATATTGATAGCAAACCGTCGGTCCACAAACGAAGAGAGTAATTCCGCCTTTTGCCAAATGACATTATTTTTTGTTAAACATTACTAATTTGTGTCGGATAGGCATCGTTGTATAAGCTGGCTTACGCTTACTTTTTGTGTCTTTGTGATGAAAAGTATAGGCCTATGTCACAAAAAATGGAGTGAACGGATTTATGCTCGAGAAAATATTTTAACGTATGAACGGTAAAGTAAATGATTTATACGATCTGTGAACGGAACAGATAACAGCCATCAGCAATTGGCCTCGACAAATGCGCTGAAAAAGAACGTTAGTGAAAAATAATAGCATCGCGTCTTTGACGTTAAATGGAGATTATGGATTAATTTTGCTTGCCAGGAAAAGACTAGGACTGTCGTCTTTATTTTACGGATAGAAAATACAGTGCGATAGCTTAACAATAATAGTAAGGTGGTAGCATAGATTTACTTTTAACGTTATGTGCAGTTCACTACTGGGTACAATGGCAAGAAAGCCCAGCTGTCGCCAGGGAAGACGCGCTACAGCCTATACAGTTTTTGTTGCAATACTGATCTTTAAGGTCATTTAAAATCGATGTTTTTTTATGTCATGTAAAAAGGCGCATGCAATTACTTATTACCTAGTATGATCAACAAAAACCTAGCCCGATCTCGCACCGTTTACCCACAATGCATCCGTGACAGACAGACGAAAAACAGACGACAATTGTGCCATATAGATGCCTACAGCATAGCTGAAGCGCGTCAAAAATGAACTATCCTAGTTGATATAATAATTATCGAAGACATTGCGATACAATGCACAATACCGGGTGGGGCTAAAAACGTCCCGAAATTTGCATAACTATAACGGCACGTATACTTTACGGAGATAAATTTCCTTTCGTACATTTGTAGAACAATATATGCTCTTACTTGTTTATAAATTTCAGTGACCTCACTTATGACACTACTGGATGGCGCTTAATGACGTAAGGAGAGTTTAAAATTCCATTATGTAAAGACAGCGTTTCAAAACTTCCATCACACCGCATCAAAGCAACACAAAATTTTTCCGACACAACACGCCCGATATGTCAGCTCACTGGAATGGAAACCGCATTCAGCAGATTTGAATTTACTACATTACTCTGTTTGGATACTTTGCAATAACTTGTCCGTGAAAGAAAGTGTGAGCCGTATGCGAACCTCAAAGATCTTCAGAATGTTATCACAGACAAATGTCATGACGTCGGCATCAGACAGCCAAAATCAGAAAAGCCGTAGAGCAGTTGGAAAAAGCGTCTAGCATCAGTAGCAAAGGAGAATAAAGGATCGATTCAGCAGTTTTTCTGCTGATCAGTTACTGATGATTCGGCCTACTGTGACGTTTTGGCATAACCTGCGTACCAGCGGCAACGCAATGTTGAACCGCTTGCAAAAATTGCTTTATGGTTCGATTTTGTTTGTGTCACTACTAAAACAGAAGTGTTTTGAGCGAAAATTTCTGCACATATTCGTTGATGTTCGGTCATTACAAAAATGCGTTTGTGTTGATTTACTTTGACCATTCGGCTGAATAACGCATGCGAATGTTGCGCCAACCGGTATTATCGCACGCAGCGACACAGAAAGTTTCTATTTCTAATATCACAAGAATAACAACATCAGCACCCGTTTTACTACGGTCCACGGCCCAACGCGAGCAGGTGATAAAACGAATTGTCTTGTTTTTCTCGGGCATCAGCTCTTTTAGTCTGTCTGTCGATAAAGCTAGCCGCATCGAGAAGTATTCCCATCAGATCGACGCAGAAGTCAGAACGTTCGACGGCCGGTCGCCCCAGAGTGATGAAATATTCAACGTAGACTACGGCCTTCTTCTTTCCGACATGTGTTGGCCGCAAGCGCTCTACATTAGCGCCTCAGTGCCTGCCACGTGCCGTCAGTCGCCGCAAACAGTTCAGTCATCATTAATCGCCACTAAAACGCATCGCTCTTTCGCTCAAAACCTTACCGTACTTCAGTCGGTCAGACCGTTTCAACTCTCCCTCTGTCGTTAGTATAGGCTACAGATAGCTAGGTCTTGTCGAAGGAGAAAACGACACTGCTTTACATTGTTATTCAACAAATTGATTTAATGTGCTATAGCAAACGCACATAAACTTAATTAATCTTAACTAAAGAGTAGGTCTAAATTATGACATGCCGGTAGGCGTCCCTCGAAACTTGCAAATTCGGCCGTCGTTTTCAAGTCATGCGATTTTAAAATGTTCCTCTTCGCTTAGTGACTCAAGTATGGCGTTCGTCGCTAGAGGTTCGCCCTTCTTGAACGGACCCAAGCGATCAATCACGCGCAAATGATTTGATTGTATATTTGGCTGTTATTGTCAACGCGTAAAAATAAGTTGTCAAATCAATCACTGGGAACTTATAAAAACTGCCCGATCTCCTGATGACATGTATATGTATTTTATGCGCCTGCGACGTTTTTCACGTTTCAATTGTTCTGTAAAGCTTAGCTGAGTTAGAAAGATTAATCGATTGACTAATTGAGTGATTACCTCAACACCAGTGTGCTGTGTGTGACGACAGACAGATATCAAGTTTATCTTCACCATGTCAACTTCTTGGCATTCTCCTGCGACATCTCCGAGGCTGACGTCCTCGTTGTGGTGGCAGGGACTCGGAAATCCCAGAGGCACGTCGCCGTCGACATCATTGGCCGCCATCTTTCTTGTAACAGCTGCGGCCCTATCTGCCACACCACGCGTCGGTGAGTCAGTTTAAGCTTCAAAGTCGGATATCCTCGCATCGTACATTCGTACAGGCCCTATACCCACAACGTACGGCGGATCACGTTAATTAAAACAGTTCAAGTTTAAGCGGCTGTTTGATATTTTTGTTTGGGTGTCAAGATTGCGGCCCGATAGGCCCCTATGGCTAACTGTTAAACTGCGCATTTTAAAGTATTTTACTTACTTACTGTAGACCAGGGACGTCCAATTTATTGACAGGTGGAAGCCGGATGGTTTCTGGAAAAAAAGTTCGGTAATGAGGTGTTAAACTGGGACGATTTTTTCACGTGACAAATCAACAAAACACGGTCATTTTGCGTTGCACACAAATGACTAAAACGTTGCACATGCATAAGATGCCAGACCCCTAGCTGGATACGGGAAAAGGAAACGGAATGGAAAAGGCGGGGAAAACGACGAAGGAGACGAAAAGGAGGAGGACAGAAGAAATTGTTGCGACGTGGGGAGCTTGCTTCCTTGAACTGAGGGGTTTGGACGCCCTTGCATTATAGAACTGACGGTTTCGCTAAATTTGCAGTTATTGCATGTTTTGGTTAAGGCTCGACCCCCAAATCTTTCTACAGTGTCTTATTGGACTTCACACCTGCACCTGGCAAACGGCATCCAAATCTGTGGAACGGTTTAGGCAGGTGGCACGGACGTGACAGAGACAGACACCGCCAGTGGCGCTATGGAGAAATGCGTAGGAATAGTCGGAATCGCTTGAGCCGCAATAGCCATTCCGCCTGATAATACGAAAATATACTGAAACCAGTTAAACTTCTGCCAAGAATTATAGGCCTACTAGTGTAAACTCTTTCCCTGAACACTGTAGGTTTAGAATAAGACGTCTGGACTCAGGAATCGAGATTATTATAGGCCTATACAACTTTATTCACCATAATACAATGGTAGCACAGTAACAAAACAAACCTTAACTAAACTTAACTAATAATAATAACAATGAAACTGTCAGTACTCAGTAAGCATAACCATAGCAACGTTCGATAATTTCGACATTAATTTAACACTCCGTGTCGGTACAATTTCGCTGGGTAATCTGAAGTTAAAACACATTTGACATTCGTTTACAATGTCACTGTTTGACGTACAAAATAATTTCATTAAAAATCGCATTATTGGCGCGTAGTGGACTGAAGAGAACATCGACCATGACGGTGCGAGTTAATCAGGCGGCCTGCGCATCTGTTGCACTTGCATCATGCCACACATCGATCTGCACGCAGCTGACAGGCTCATCTGGCCGCCACTCCACCCCTGACTCTGCAGCCACAAGACCGATCGGTGGTCGGTCCGAATTGCCGACCGTAATTGTCGACTCGGACAGAAACCAGACGGACTCGGCCCGGCGCGGTTCGACCGTACCGTACCGTACGACGCTGCAGTGCAGTGGGTATATATGATGCGATCGTATTCGGTGATTAGGACCGGACGCGGAATGATAGTCCGTCTCCGGCAAGACGAGCGTCGTGGGCGCCTCGGCGTCGCAGAGGATAATTTCACTGCCAGACAGCTCGTTAATTCACCCTGCCGCTATTACACTATGCGAATCAGTGCCGTAGCCAACAGGGCGTGGACTCATGGCGTTGTGGGCAGGGAGGCATGGAAGTTTGTCCCATTATCCCCTAAATTTTGGCTTGTTGGACAATTTTCTGTAGAAAAATTGTCTTCCAAAAGTACAAAATTTGGGACTGAAAATTGTCCATTTTGGAAAAAAATTAAGGACAACAAGTAATTTGAGCAAAGTTCGTGAGACGCGCGACAACATTAGCAGTTCCTATTAGCAGGCTGTCTTGATCTATCTCTATCCATTTCGACGCAATTCACTCTTGAAATTTACGCTGCAGCCACAAATTGCAAAAAAACACTAAAACCCCTATTTTAGAAGTTCAAGGTCATTCAAGGTCATCGATGTTCACACCAATATGAAGCTTGCCACTGTTGCTTGCTATGATAAAAAGGTAAAAAGGTAAAGATCGTCAGTTTGTATAGCGCATCGTCGCATATACACGGCTTTAATGCCCTTTCGACAAGCAGCATGTCTCTGCTCATCTGCAACCGTTTTCACGTTACACGAGCCAATAGCGGTAAAACACCACTTTTTCGGGGTAGCTGTCTTCGACGCCCGCTTACACCGGCCTGCTTGAACCTAGGGGGTCGGAACTTGAACTGCTAAAATCAACTTAATGCTGAAGATTTCATACGCAGGTTATCTTGGTCTATCTCCAACCATTTCGTCTCAATTTACTGTTGAAATCAGGGATGTGCACGAGACCTTCTGAGCCGAGACCGAGACGAGACGCTGCAGCTTCCGAGACGCTGGCCGAGACCTTGAAGCTCCCGAGACTCTCGAGAGTCTCGAGAGTCCCGGGAGCTTCAACGTCTCGCTGAGACGTTTTCCGTGACGTATGGTGAAACGCATTGACAATGGCAAAAAATTATACAGATTAATTAACTCTCACCGTGGTAAGCGCTTTCCATTTAGGTGTGCAGTAGCAAGAGGTCGTCAGAGACAAAAGTATCTGGATAGTTCGTGTGCATCGTGGTAGAACAACGTGAGTCCAACACGTCGAAAATATTTTCGGCCCACTGCCGACATATTATGCAGCTATCCATCTCCCGTGCCGGGCAGTCAAATAGACAGACAAACGGACGAGCTATAATGGCCACATATAAAGAGTTTTTAGGCGACCATAGGTAGGTATCCTTATGAAGTCCCAAGATCGCCGTTCGAGTACGGCTCATATGCTGCGGTCGCAGTCTCTGTCGTGAGCTAGCTGGCAGAAGACGTATTAACTGTTAGACTGTCGTCGTCCGTCGTATAAAATGTCGCCGTTGCGTGCGACTCATCATGATTCCATTAATTTCCGCCTCGTCTTCAGATCCGTTTTGTACTCGACGACAGCACTTGTCAACAGCGCACGTCAGCTGACGTCGTTTAACACCCAAAGTCCATGGCGTCGTGGGGGTGGGGTAAGCGAGAGACAAGGGCCCCCTTCCGCTAAATCCAAGCCGGTCGGAAATCAGCAATACAAAATGTAAAGCAAAAAGTCTTTCATGTAGGCGAGTTGAAGCGCAATATTGCTATTTTGAGCACTTACAATGTCCTCTGCGTCGGAAAATTTCAGTTGTCTGTCGGAACATTGCTCGTTTCTCCTCCTCCTCCCTATTTTCTGAAGAAAACAACGTCGCAGATCTCAGTCGTGTATACGGGCCGCGGAGGGTGTAGAAATAGGCGGTTACAAACACCCGAATAATTTTACTACGGCGCCCCCACATTTCCTGATGAACGGGGATAAATACTGTTGTAAAATTTCCCCGAAAAATGTATACAGTGGCGAGCGAGCGCTGAGCCAATCGTCGTACTATTTATCCGAACCAATGCAGCAACGTGTTTATGTCGTAGTGCCGTCTTTAATAAGTGCGTGAAAAACTGCGTACCCAGAGTCGGTACCAGGCAGCGAACCGGGCCAGAAGTCGAACCCAGAGCTTCGACTCCTTAATTAAAAGTCCGACTCAAAACCGCTATTAATTAGCCCGCAAGTCACACATATATACCTATGTACTGTATCATAATGTCTCCGTATATCTCAAAATTTTGAAGTCAGCATTCTAACTTATCGTGAAAGTGTGCGTGTCACATACCTTACTTGCGGGCGTTGATTGTAATCTATTTTCCTTACTCGTTTGTGCAAGTTCCGTGTTCAAAGTAGTGACTCCAAAAAATTTACTTGCAATTACAGAAAACGATAGAGAAAAAAAATAACAGAATATGAGCACGAAAGAAAAGGCCAGAATGAGAACGGTTTTAAATTTCCGAAGTTTCGACTGATATGAATAAGAAAAACAAAGAAAAGGGTGAATAAGAAAAAAAACAAAATTAAGTTTAAAGGCCGAGAAGAAAGCCCACAAAATAATAAAGCCTCAAAATGTTTAGATCCATGTCCCCGTAATCGGCACACTACAAAGGCAGTGAGCCGAATCGCCACGTGACGCCGTGACGCAGTTTTGATTGAAAACGTAAAGAAGTTACGCCAGACGATGGTTTGGCGGACCAGAGCCCTGGATGCAGCTGCATTCGGCAAGAACTGGCGCCTAAGCCGGAGAAGTTATCTTTCATTTCAGGTTCGCGTTTATTGCGCGACAGCATTTTAATATCGCGGAGTCGGTCGGACTGTTGAACTCTTGGCAGTCTATATGAGATATTGCTGACTGCGAGCAAGGTTCGCGGGTCTGAGTGTTCGCGGACGGACCGAGACGGTCGGCCAAAAGATGAAGTAGATGCACTTTTTTCCCGCAGTAGCGTCAGCAGTCAGTTCGTAACGACTTTTGTTCGTGTCGACAACGCAGCTAACGTTGACTGGTGTGTTAATCCGCTGTGATCTTCGTTGTGATTTACTTTCATTGGTATAGTCGCACAGCTAACACTGACTGCCGTGTGTCGTCTTGCACAAACGTGGGATACAGTATTGCCAAAAAGTATTGCAATTAGTACGATCGTTCACGTCTTTTAGGATAAGGTATTATAACTCTCCCACTTCCACACAGAGGTTATTGGGGGGTGACCCACCGCAGACGGACCGAGACGTACGGTCGGCAGTCACAGCTGGTGCGACAGGGCAGATTGGTGGACCGCGGGGCACGGACTGGGAGCAGTCAGTCCGCCTCCGAACGTGCGCCGACTGCCAACAGTAATCCCTGTCGGACACTGTACCACGTCGAAACTTAGCAAGCCGTGTCGTCCTTGCCTCCAGCGACTAACCGTCCGTCAAATTTCTGTGAGTCCACTCTACCCTTCATCTAATTTTTGAAGGGCAGGACGTAAAATGTTCAACTTGTTTGACTTTTCGCCTTTCGCGTCGAAACTAAGCACAGCGATTTCTTATACCTGCTCTCATCGGCTACCCGGATATTTTGGGGACAGTGTAATTAGCACTCCCCTCACTCGACTCCGACCACGCCGAGTGTGAAGAGTGGTAATTTTTCGCCCGTAGACGTGCGACGACTGCCAACAGTCATCTGGGTCGGTCGGGCTCCTCGCAACACGTGCGAGTGCTGCCGCCTGCCGGAGGTTGGTCTCACAGGATGCCGCCGATGTATACGATGCCGCGCTCTAACCTTCCGAGAAATCAGAGCGGACTTGTCGACTTGGCGTCGTAACAGGGCAGAACGACAAGAGACCGCGGCCTAACTGCGTGCTCTCA
>Ga0056128_1006904_pt1 | contig 14325 bp, 12 predicted proteins | sample WorMetLIZISLAND2_FD_71113 | JGI IMG/M metagenome (GOLD analysis project Ga0056128, IMG submission 71113) | Marine gutless worms symbiont microbial communities from Max Planck institute for Marine Microbiology, Germany - Olavius geniculatus... ... | reverse complement strand
TGCCAAATTTTATCTTAATCGGATCAGGGGTTTTGATTCTGTGGGGGGTCGAATTTTTGGCTTTCCCATAAGAAAGAGAAGTCGCCGTTAACACAGGGCTTGAACTACCGTTCAGCCTGTGATTCAACGTAACAGAAGTTTGTGGGTGTTAACAGTTGAGTCTTAATGCGACCCTGAATGGTGACGCTTAACATTGGCCAGACTGGACAGTTTTGTGCGCTATAATAAAGGTTGTAGAAGAGTATGCGAGTGACAATATTATTTTGTCTGACTTGCGTTTGCTGTGTACTGTGCGTAGCGCGTTTGATTCCGGCTGTTGTTATAAAGCTGGGTTGAGAGTAGGGGTGTACCGATGTAGGCGTAGAAAGGCGAGTAAACGAAAACTGTATCGGATGTATAGCGAAGCGTCGCGGCATTTCAGAACGCGCACTGTGTTCAGAAAAAACACCCACTCACGTTTCCTTCTATATCTCCGTGGAGAATATTTAGATTTGGACGTACAATAACTATCACCAAGTATATCTTTTTTTGTAAATATGCGTTTGCGTATTGTTGTGTATGAAGCAGCAAAGCCTGCAGAGGATTGTTCATAGGGTATATTAATATATTGTAATAATCAGTTAAATTTTATGTTAATTTTCTGAATGATGTCGTTGCATTGTACGCGATATTTGGACGATCGAGGAGGAAATAATATTGTACATTAGGCCTATAATCATGCTCATTATTATATGTATATTTTCATAGGTAGCGCTACTTTTATGCATGTTTTGTATAATATCGTTTTAGGCGGCATCGCCAAATTAAAGCGTAAGCGATATAGCGACAGATGCTTCTCGTGGTTTGTCTGTCTGTCACACATAGTTGTGTGGCCCCCGATTATAACGCTGTATTAAAAAAGGGTTTCGGTCCCCACAGAAGGAAAGGTGTGCGGGTTGGAAGTTCGGAAACTAATCGAAATTTGCATTGCAATTTGAGGCTGGTCGAACCGCAGTGATGCCGCCTAATCATAGCAAATTTAATGACGTTAACCTTTGATGGACACGAAGTCGTTACGTGAATTTTTGTGGTCGAGCATATTTTTTCGGAAATTTTTTGAACTTCAACTGAGGTAAGACAATAGGGAGTCTCCGCAGCAGGGTCCGCGGCTATACGGGTATTACGAGCTGAAATTTTACGAACGACGTGTTAGAGAGTTTTGTTGTTATCAGTTTTCCTATTGTATAATTCAATCAAACCTGGGTAGTTTTGCAGTTTTTTCCAGCGTTATTGATATGTGTCGTTATATTAAGCTTACAAAAAGATCTCTGTGCCTAATTTCGACCACCGCGCTGTAGTGTTTATTCATTACGAGTTGATAGTGATCTTTACTGAATATATAGTCAATGGATTGTTATCGTGCTGGAATATTATGATGTTTGTTTTTTTCACTCTCTGTCGCTTGGAATGTCTCTTGATTCTTGAACAGATCATTGCATTCCGATCACTTTACTTCGCGAAAAAATGTATAAGCTTACCATCTGTTAACTGCAAAGATACATGTATAGTTATGGTTATAGAGTATTAAAAAATAGCTTAATTCCCTCATCTAGTAGCCTAGGTTTACAAAAAAGTAAGCGTAAGCCTAAGTGATGCGTTAGTTGTTATAAGCCGTAAACATATAGTGTATAACCGAACAGGCCTAGGACTTCAAAAGCGGAGAACGTATAGCTCACGGATTTCTGATTGTTAGAAATAGAAATCCGTGGTATAGCAGCTCTATCCATGACCTGTGTGTGAAATAACAAGAAGCCAAACTGTCGCTAATGTGGGCCGACCGTACCGCTTACATTCGAATTCCGAAGGCCAGCGTTCGATTTCCGGTCGCGCAAAGAAAGCGATTTCCCACAGTGACTACAGTCTTATAAACGCTATCGTGACGCTGCTATATCGAACGCCACAACCAACGCTAGAAACGATGTGGTAGGTTTAATTTGACACACGTGGGTGATTGGCTGCAGACAGCAACTTTGCATTCCAAATTGCGGCCAAACCGCCGCAGATAAAGACTTGGCTACTGTTGACAGGCTATGAGATCTCGTCATCGTCATTATCATATCGCCGACCTTTTACGACGTATCGTTTAGCTACAATACATGCGTTACAAACGACGAAAGACAGACTTCAAACGACACATCGTGCTAAAGATTCGATTTACCGGTCGACCAAAGCCGGATTGATTGATTCACATCTCTCTTCTTTTTTAATCTCGTTTCATGACTTCGATGTTAATTTTCTGAGCTCCTGCAACCGATTTTGAGAGTTTGAAGCATTTTGAGTTTCGTTTTAAAATAAAACTGCACATTTGCAATATGGGCTCATAATTTAATTTTTAAGTTGCATATACTTACCTCCGCCAAGGAGGTTATGTTTTTGTCGGACTTTGTTTGTCTGTTTGTCTGTGTGTGAGCAAGATAACTCGAAAAGTTATGGACGGATCTTTCTGAAATTTCGAGGGTATGTTGGACATGGCACAAGCTACCAACGATTCAGTTTTGGGCGTGATCCGGCAGGAATCCTGGATTCTGGATTACTTTGAAATTTTCGTTACCATTGCGTTAGGAGGCATAAGGGAACCGCTGGCAAAGGGAAGATGGTGACGCCACCTGGCGAATAGCTTTGCCTTGGAGGAGGTACCTGCGAACTACGACTGTTTTTTAGTTTTAAATATAAATTTATTACTGTAAGCTTTCCTATATTAATTTAATATTACCCGCTATGTAAGAGGTAGGCCTATATACCATCCCATCGATTTCGACAAACGCTGCAACTTCAGAAAGCCCTCGAGTCTCCCATCTCGGCCAGTCTTGGATGTTGTCGATCTTCTATTTAGGTCTTCTACCCGGTCTGCTTTTTCGACTTGCCTATACAGGAGCATACAATATGATGTAGTCGGGTACCTTTCCTCACTCATTTGCACCATGTGATCAAAGTAAGTTTTTTGTGTTATGTTGGCAATTCTCAACATGATATCCAAATTTTTTCAATGTCCACGTTCCGTTTTCTCTTTCTCTTCTCACTGAGACTGTTAATTCTGTCTCACAGTCTCTCAGTTGTCAGTTCGTTAACTTTCTGTCTTATTTACTTACGGCGCTGCATTACTTCCTAGTTGTATTTTGACGGTAGCTATGGTAGCTATGACGTCATAGTGACGCTACGGTGTAAATATTCGATGCGACGTTGTTCAGATCAGAAGTTTTTGTACGCATTTTGTTACTAATTGAGTATTATTAAACAGTCCTCGGGATTGTCACCATATGTATGCCCGAAGTAGCATTTATTGATAAATTCAGGGTTAAGCATATTACTGACCAAGTTAGTTGAATTTTTCTGGCTAGCGACGAATCTAAACTCGAGAGGTGTGAGGAGAGAATTAATTACAGAACTAAATAAATTAAGAAATCTAAACAGTGTTAAAATGAGGACAAATAATTGTGTAGCGTGCCCTACTGTGAAATGAAGGTTATAACACTCAAAAGACTCAATAAAATGCGACGGATTTTCGAACACTGAATTTCTGACAGCAGTTACTTATATTTACATTGTAGCCACAAAATCCATTTTACTTTTTTATGAACTATGTAATGTTAACGAAAGTTGTCACGTACCAAAACTGACAATTTAGCTGTTGACAAAAAATGAGTCCAAAAACTTAATATTAGTTGATTTTTAACTTCATTTAAGACTTGCTTCCCTCGAGTGTTTTCTGAGAAAGGCTTTTTACCAGTAATTCCTATAGTTTTCCCAGTAAAGCAGAATAAACGTTTGTGGAAATGACTACTATAATGTACATAGTGGCGTCGTGTGAGGGGGCAGTGGTTTTTCTGTCAATTTCTGCCTGTCGGAACATTTTTTGTCAGAAAATTTTCGTTTAATTTAAAATGTTTCATTTTTGTGGCGTTTAGGAGCGAAATCAAAATATTGAGCACCTATCTTTTTTTCTGTCTGAAATCCGCAGTTAATTTTGTCGAAAAATTGCATCCCAACTTTTGTAACCTACATCGTCGCTGCTGATGTGAGAAAAGCGATCCGGATGAGTTTCTGAACAACAACGGGACAGTCGTGGTCTATCTGGCTGGTAAAAGTTTGTTCGTCCTTAGCCACAACACCCACAGGCGTCGATGGAAGCGCTCAGCTGGTTAGGGCGTCACGACGCGTTCAGAGAAGACTGAAGGTGAACACGAGATCAGCTGAGCTGAGTTACTGCACAAGCAGACTTTTCGATGTCAAGACAAACGTAAAGGCACGTTTGCCTAGTCTACTCAAGACACATGGCGACCGCACCAGCAGGTACGCGACGATCAGGGTATTCACTTTTCAGCAGAGCTGCCGTGGGTATGAGAATTCCCATGGGTATGGGTATGGGATGAATATGGGAACTGTGCTGAATTCCCATGGGTTCTGTGGAAACTCTGTGGGAATTTTTGAATAGATGTGAATGTAGGCTAAGTGCAAACGAGAGCCCCAAGCCGCTGGCCGGTATGTCGCCGTCGCTGCAGCATGGTGTCCCAATCAGAGTTACGTCGTCCAGCCAGCAGCCATAGCCGGGCATCCCACGCGTTACTTTTACGAATTTAACACTATTGGTACAGCAACTAGTGACAACTGCTAGTGTTCTTGTAACTTCTCTGGCTAGGCAGACTGACCTTCCATTAATAAGCTTATGAAATTAATTTGTGTTTCATAAAACGCACATCACAGACAAAATGCTTTGCCCCCCGCCTATCATTGCCACAACTCATCTGTTTCTGTACTTCACAACATGTGCTGAGTTGTGTCAAAAGTTTAACCGAGTTTTGTTGGTGTTAGGAGGAGGGACTAATTCAATAAACAGCAGTAGGCCTATAGCGTGGAGCCCACCACGCTTATGAATAGGTTTGTCTTCTACAACGGAAAACAAAAGAATCACTGCGCATAGAATATGCAATGTCACGAAAAACAGCAAAAACATGCATTTAACGAAAAGATGCGAGGAACCTGTGGGAATTCTATGGGAATTCCCACAGGTTTTCTGTGGGTGTAAGACGGGTATGGGAATTGAAATCCAGCTGCCACGGCAGCCCTGCTTTTCAGACGTGTACAGAGCGGCAGATCGAAATAAACTGAACTGAACTGAACTCGCTTATTAGATACACTTCGCGAACTATAAACTGAACCGAACTAAGATGAACTAAGTTACTGAACTGCCAGTTCGTTCGCTTTGTACAGTCCGTGACATGCAACTGAACTAAACTAAACTGAGATTTCAGCCAATTTTATTGTAGTTTGTTTCTGTCACTCTGTACACGCTTTTAGGCTCACACTCCACTTGCTTTTATTTTTTGCGAATTTGTGGTATAGAGCATGCCGTGTACAACAGGCTCACCGCACCTTAACTGCACCGCTACAATAACTTGTCAAATATAAATATAGGGGAAAAATAACACTAACAGAAAACAAGCGCGTTGGTAAACAAACAAGACACTTTAGACCAAGATCGCGATGAATGATCTGTACGATCTGTATAGTATTATAACTATTGCAAATTGTCTACAGAGTGTGCAGTGAAAGAATTGGTTACTGTCTGGCGAAGACAGGACAAGTGCGACGTTTTACGGTTTTTCTCTGAAACACAGTGTATAGTGCCAACAGCTTTGTTGGTTGGTAGATGCTCCGGCGACACGGCCGAAGAAGAAGTGGGGTATATCATGGGGCAAGAAGAGCAACGAGCCTGACGACGACCACGCGGAACAAACGTGGCACGACCACCACCCGGGCGCGTTCAACCGCATGTCCAAGCGACACAGCGATAACATTCGAAAACGAATGAGCTCCGTTGGAGATGTTCTGGAAGAGCCTAAAGGAATCAGTACGTTGCTCAACGCACTACTATGCGGCCATCCATTGAGTTTTAAAGGTAAAGGGTAAAACGTAAAGGTCCGGTACTTGCTACTTGCCCTGGGAACGTTCATGCATAGGCCTATTTCGGTTATTCTAGGCCCTACGTCTTTCCGTTTTTGAGCTAAATTGAAGGTTAAAGGCATCTACAGCTTTTCGTAGAAAACCTACCTGCCACCCCATGCACACAGGTAAACGCGCCCCACCTTAAACCCAGCCAGACAGGTCGGTACTCGATTCACATATCCCGGAGGGATGAAAGGCTGAGTTGACCTGGGTGGTTGGTTATACACCGAGATGGTTTACCTATCCGCAGTCATCCATTCGAGTAGCAGCATCGTGGGTTATAAACGTTGAAGGCAGAATGTTGCATTTTTCCAACGGACGCTGTGCCGTTTCTTGCGTGAGTCAAACTCATGGCTAAAAACGCTTTACAATTTGCGTTGTGTTGATGCTTAGCCTGGTCTATCTAACGCAACGCACGCAACGTACGCAGCGGACGCAACGCAAAAATAGACACCGCTATTTTCTGTGCGTTTTGGCAGTTGCGTCGCTTGCGTTAGCTGCGTCCGTTGCGTTTGTTGCGTATACTTTCTTGCGTTCGTTGCGTTGCGTACGTTGCGTACGTTGCGCTGGATGGACCGGGGACCCGATTCACAGATGATCTTGAGATAATCTTAAGACATCGTTGCAAACTCCAGACAATGGTCCAATTCGCAGAACACTTACGGCATATCTTAAGACATGTCTTGCAATTTTGTGACAAATCTTATGATCATCGTAAACAAATTTTGTGAACTCACTTAAGACATGCCGTAAGATGATTTTGTCTCGCGGTGGTCTTAAGACGTATCTTAGCATAAAATAATCTTATGACAGTGTCCGTGAATCGAGCCCGAGGCTTAAGCCGCCGGCAACTGCGCTGGCGTGACTGCGTAGAGTTCCCGTCGTGCAGACTTGTCCTGTCTCTGTTGGCGTTCTTCGGCTTCCTGAACATCTACTGCCTGCGCGTGAACCTGAGCGTCGCAGTCGTCGACATGGTGAACCACACGGCACCTTCGCACATGCATGAGAACGTCTCCGAGGACGCCGTCGACAACTGCGGCAACAAACTCGCAGATCAGCACAAGACCGGCGATTACCACGTCAGTATAGGCCCTATACTGATCTCTGAGACTAGAGTCCCCACTCCCCACTGGACTGTCAAGTCTCGCCCAAGGTAGAGTTGTCACTGTAAGCGCTCAAATAACTTTGTTGAATATGTTTGTCACAATGTGCATTTAAATCACTTTTAATAGGCCAATCGAACAAAACGATTGTGTGAACTTTGCCAGTCGACGACATAAATTATGACGAAAGAAGTGGGCTCGACATTTTCCTTGTGGGCAGTTGTCCAGGTGGCAGTACTGTTGTTCGCCGGGGTAGAGAGAAGGATGTCCTAGACGCTATTACTAAATACTAATATATAGCTGGCGAGGTCACAACAGTATGAGTTTGTGTTTTAGTCGGGTGACTTCAACTGGAACGAGAAGCTGCAAGGTCAAGTGTTAGCGGCGTTCTTCTACGGCTACGTGACAACGCAGATCCCCGGCGGCATGCTGGCGCAGCGGTTCGGCGGCAAGCGCCTGTTGCTGTTCGGAATTTTCTGGACGGCCGCGCTGACCATCTTGACGCCCGTCCTCGTCCGCCTCGGAGACTTCCCCGCCATTATGGTAGTTCGAATCCTCGAAGGCATCGGCGAGGTACGTCATCAGCGGCGTCGTGGAGGGAAGGGAAAGGGAGGAGAGAGAGGAGAGAATTTTCTTTTTTTGTTGGTAAAAAATCTTTTAAAAGTAGGCCTATACAATATTGGCGGCTAAAAATTTTCCATTTTGCTGGAATTAAGGGTCAAAATCAAAAATCTGGGCAGTTTATCGTGACAAAATTTCGTGCTACTGGGTGCAGGGGTTCTCCTCGAACGAGGGCGTCGAAGAGGGGTACCCCCTAAAAAGACGTCATTTTGCTGTTATTGGCTCGAATAATGTGAGAACGGTTGCAGATAGGTACATAGATGCTGCACATCATAACAAGCGCTGGTGACAGGCTTTTTGGATTCATGAACATCGATGACCTTGAACGACCTTGAACTCCTTAAAGAGAGGTTTTTAGTGAATTTTTCGCAATTTTTGGATGCAACGCACATTTCAACACTGAATTGCGACTAAATGGCTGGAGATAGACCAAGACAACCTGCATATGAAATTTTCAGCATTCAACGTAGATTTTAGTAGTTCAAGTCCCGACCCCCTAGGTTCAAGGAGGCCGGCGCAGGCAGGCGTCAAAGACAGCTACCCCCCTAAAAAGTGGTTATTTTACCGCAATTATCACGTGTAGCGTGAACATGGTTGCAGATAGACACAGACATGCCGCTTATCATAACAAGCACTAATAACAGGCTTTTTATTGCTGTCAACGTCGATGACCTTGAATAACCTTGAATTTCAAAAATAGGGGTTTTAGTGTTTTTTCCAATTTGTGGCTGCGACGTAGATTTCAAGAGTGAATTGCGTCAAAATGGATAGAGTTAAATCAAGACAACCTGCGAATAATAACTGCTAAGGCTGTCGCGCGTCTCATGAGCTTTTCTCAAATTACTTGTTGTACGAAACTGGACAAAACGTTTTGAGCACAGGGGGCTTTGGTTTCTGATCCCAACCAAAGCGCTGCTCCTTGATCCCTTTAGGGGCTCTATCTCAGACCCCTGTGGGCCCTGTTACAGGCTCGCGCTTCAAGCTCGCCATGCAGCTGTAGGACATATCCCCCGCTGGGCACATTTCATGTAGGCATATCCTCTCCGGATGTTTCCTCTTTGACGCTTCCTGCGTCAAACGTTTCACTCTTTCGTTTCTGCGACACCCGCACATTTTCCCCTTCCCTATATTACATGTTGATCAAATATTGCATGGTTGCGATGCGTGCTCGCATCAGCCATTGTATCATAACTTTGTTATAAAATATAATATTTTAGCAGTATTGTGTGGTGTTTTCGTGTCTTGCAGGGTGTGACGTACCCGTCGATGCACGCGATGTTTTCAAAGTGGGCGCCGCCGCAGGAACGCAGCAAGATGGTTACGTTCGTTTACGCAGGTACAACGCCAGTTCTGCGTCGCTTTCTATCAGGGTTGTTAATATTGCAGTAGGCCTATTGCAATTAAGTCTCTATTTCAGTAGGGTATCTGACTTACGATCGAGAGGCCGTGTGTTCGTTTTCCAAACGGGTCGCTATCAGATCGTTATTACTTGGGTGGGTGACTGTCTGTGGACAGGCATATAACCAACATCAAGGTCAACTTAGCTGTCCATCTTTTCGTGGTAAGTAAATTGAGTACTGGCCTGCCGACTGGGGTTATGGCGGACACGTTCACCTGTGTCGGGTGGCAGATAACACTGTGTGATCCCATGTGACAAATGACGCTTCGACTAAACTCTTTTACGACAATACCCCCCTATGTGGAAAACAGTTAAGATCAGTATTAGCAGCTTTTGCTAACCCGCTGTCATACATGTCGCCACACGTTTTATATGAAATCGATTTGCATGCCGCGCCTCAGGTTCACGTTTCTTGGTATGCGGTAAATTCATTAAAACTTTTCATGTTAATGGAGTTTGATTAAACCTATGTTTTGTTATATTTCCGGGCGCCAGTAGCCAAGCAACTGACAGCACCTCGCATAGGGTATCTGATGTCGTCGCAGGGGTTTTTTTAGTCGTAAGAAGGTTCTGTCTGTACCTCGTTGATATCATACACGCTTGTGATTCAAAATAACGTACGTATCGTAGGAATGAATCGAACTACGGTTGTGATGTGTGTAGGTGCGCAGATCGGTATAGTGGTAACAATGCCGATATCCGGAGTGCTGTGTCACTACGTTAACTGGGACTCTGTCTTCTACGTCTTCGGTCAGTCACTCCACCGTCAAAATAACTATATCGTGGTTATCATCATCATCGTCATAATCATCATAATTGGCATGAATATTCATGCAGGGGCCCGCTTGAGCAGAATACGTTCTGATTAAGATAAAATATGTTAAATACATTGCATGGGCGGCGGCAAAGGGGGGGGGGAACGGGGCAGCTGCTCCGTGCCCCTTTCCTTTGCTTTCCTTAGCTGCTCCCCAGGAAAAAATTTGATGATGATAAAATGCCCTCTGGGAGTGGGCATTTTATCATGCCAACGCGTGAATTATTAAACGTCATTTTAGCAAGAAAATACATATATTTGTGTGTTTTGTTCGGTTTTTAAATATTAAAAAGCAGGCAAATTTGCAGTTTCCATGGCACGTCCAAAAGCTAAAAGTGTTTCAGCTTCAGGGGAGCTTTGCTTCCCTGATCCCCTGACCCCCGCTACATCTTTTTTATGCACGCAACAACTGAATAAGGTCGACATTTGGCCTAAACACAAAAAAACTTATTGCCCCCTGTGCCCTGGCCCTTGACGCCGCTACCCTCAGCTTCACATTCCTAGCGCCGCCCGTAATACGTTGCATATTGTACAAATAGTGACTGGCGATGATATCATTAGTGAAAATTGTTTTTCCGAAGTTGGGCACTATATGCTTAGGCGTATGGCCAGAGATTGGAGTTGAAGGGGTGCACTTTGAGGCCCGAAGAGCCGAAAGGCGAGGCCGAAAGCCGAGAGCAAGGGATGGGGTTCTTGGTGTTTTCGTGGCAGTGCATTATTATAATAATAGTACACTGGTGGTTTGTTGTAGGTGCTCTGGGAGTGATTTGGTCGGTGCTGTGGTTGTTTCTGATCGCCGACACTCCGGCCAAGCACCCACGCATCGACCCCAAGGAACGAGACTACATTCAACTGTCACAGGGACTGATGGCATCAAGGGTCAGCAGCCCATCGTTGTGGTTAATGATTACATGGTATATCTTTTCATAGGATATCCATCTCAGAGCTACAGAGCCTCACCTGCCATATGGGATCCCACAGTGTTGGTGGCGTAGCATGGTGGTTAGAACGTCGGTCCTGGCCGGCGAACTTTCCCTATCCTGCGCTAGACTGATGGATGACCGTGTGACCACATTGTTGGTAAAGTGTCCGCTATCACTCAACCAACAAGGCCAACTCAGCCTGCCATCCCTCCAGGGTTAAATAAGTAGTAACCCATTATATGGGTTACAGAAGGTGGGGACCTTGGTACAACTGACTAGGGCTGCCTGGCCTGGCCGCTGCACTAGCCTGTGTCTGCAGGCTGCACACAGTGGCCGTGCGGCAGGCGGCTCTGATCAGTGACGAAAGCACATTAGAGGCGTGTATACGCGACGATGCACTATACAAATTGACGATCTTTATCTTTTTACGCGCGAAAGCAGCTACTGCTTTCAGCGCGTCTTAGCCATCGCAATTCTGTCTGTCTGTCTGTCTGTCTGTCCGTCTGTCCGTCAGACGGGTGGATCAGTCAAAAACGGTGCAAGCTAGGATCACCAAATTTTCACCGTCGGCTGCCCGGAAGACTCTAGTTTCAGGAACCGTAAAGCTTTTCCATAAATTCGAAGAAGGTCACCCCAAACGAAGGCACTAAATGAGAGGGGGTGGGCAAAATTTGCGATTTTTGGCCAATAAGTCCCTGTATCACAGGCTGCGCGGTAGCGCAGCACTGTTGTAAGGGTGTCCAGCCATTTCAATGGGAAACTCAAAAATTTGACCCCTCGTATTTCCCAAACCCCTTAATTTTTTCCACACCAAAATTTGCACAGATGATTACGTCCAGCATATCTCCTGATGTGCAAAATTTGGTGAAAATCGGTTAACGGGGGGCTTCCCCACGAATAGGTGAAATATAACGCTTGCGTGACTTTTTGTGCCTTCCCTTTCCTTTTTTTCTTGCCGTCCTCTACAGAAACAACGACTGAACTGATTTTAACGCACGATGGCTCGTATGACGCGGTTTCGCGCAAGGAAGTGCCTTTTGGGGGTTACAAAATTTAAATTCAACATTTTCACCTACTTTTTCACAAAAATATGAAAAATTACAATGGCGCCTATGGGAAAAATTAGATAATGCTTTAAACTGTCATAACTTTGGCTATGTATAAGATAAAGTCGTAATTTTTGGTTCTAGGGTATGGTTTTCGTGGTCGGCCAATTTAACGGTGTCATTTATATTTACCCATGATCGACCCCCGTCGCCATGGCAACGAAATTTGGGACAAAATGGGCGATAACTCGGCCCCCTTAAAAGAAAATTGCACGCCGTTTGCACCTACCCCCCTATTTTCGGGCCCACGCTATCCGATGGTGTCATTTAAATTTTTCCCCTGCCAACCCCTGTTGCCATGGCAACAAATTTTGGGATAAAATTGGCTATAACTCGGCCCCTGTAAAAGATAATTGCCTGCTGTTTGCACCTACCCCTATATTTTCGGGGCCGGGCTATCTGATGTTGTCATTTAAATTTCTCTCCTGGCGACCCCTGTTGCCATGGCAACGAAATTTGGGACAAAATTGGCTATAACTCGACTTATGTAAAAAATATCTGCAAACTTTTGCGTCTATAGGGGGGTTTTCGGGGATAGGCCATCGAATGATGCCACGCGAATTTTTCCCCGAGCAACCCTCGTTGCCATGGCAACAAAATTTGGGACATAATGGGTTACAACTCGGTTTACGTAAGAGATATATCGAAGATTTTTGCATCAGATGGGGTGTTTTCAAGATCGGTTTATTTTGGTATGGGCAGTGCGCAATTATTCAAAAGCGCACATATGCACCCCCGCAAAAATTGTGCGTTAAGTATACGAAAAATCGTTATTATCTAGCAACAAGAAACATTTCTACATTTTCTAACATTGCTATAATTAACTAATCTAGATTACTTCCAACGGTAATAAAACTGCAAATATTTATGTAAAAACTGTTCAGTTTATATACAGTGTAAGGGTGACGTCGTGGTTGTAGACATAAAACAGCACAAATCACAATTTAAAAATTCAAACATCACAATGTCAGAAGAACTTTGCTGACTGTGTAATGGTAAAGTTTGAATTTTTAAATTGTGATTTGTGCTGTTTTATATCTACAACCACGACGTCACCCTTACACTGTATATAAACTGAACAGTTTTTTTTACATAAATTTCAGTAACGGTGCGAGATAGGGCCTAGGTTACTATTAATCACTTATAGGAAGTCGTACACTGGCTCTCGATTGGCGCCGAATTCAATGACCTTGAATGACCTTGAACGCCAAAATAGGGGGTTTATGGATTTTTTTGGGCAATTTCGAGCTGCGACACAAGTCTATATCATTCACAAGGTGGCGCCACGGAACTACCGTTATGCGATCCAGATAGAGAATTTGGTATTTGTATATTAACTTAGCGTGAACACCCCAATTTTAGCTAAACTACTGAACCGGAACTGCTATAGGCTTTCGCGCGTCTCGTGAGCATTAGCTCAAATTTCTTGTTTATTTTAAGTGTTACCTGCCACCTGACATAGGTAAGTGCGTTCCGCCGTAACCCCAGCCAAACATACCAGTCAGTACTCGATTTATCTACCCCGGAGGGATTTAAGGTTGAGTTGACCTTGCTGTTGGTTATATACGGAAATGGGTTACATGTCCGCAGACAGTCACCCATCCAGGTAGTTAACTTGAAAGGGACCAGACCATGAGTTGAACCAACGACCTTGCGATTGCAAGTCCGACGTCTTAACCATTACATTACCAAGCCACCGGACTCTCTGTCATCTGTTGTCTGTTTTTAACGTTTTGTGTTGTGATTAAACAGTACGCCCAGGGGCTCGACGCCATTGCGCTATCTTACTGGAGCAATATTTTTTCTGAATTAAGCTGAAATGTGAACGGTTGATAGGCCTCGGTAAAATTTCATCGAAATCCGTTTGTGACTTCCTGATGAGCTAAGATACGCTACGCTGCAAATTAAAGAATAGTGAAAATGACTTACGTAGTATTTACACGCACTCTGAATCGCCATCGAACAGTTCCTCACTGAGCCGTACGAAATTTCACCAAAATCTGTCCATAGGTTTTCTACTTATCCAATCTTCCATATTTCAATCCATCTGATAGACTCTGTGGTATAACTTTTTACTTTGGCGGAGGTAATCATCGGAAAATTTGTTATGCTTTCTCTGTGTTTCACTGAGCGCACGGGTTTGGTTCGATTTTGTCCAAAATGTGGGTTCGATTTTTTAGGTTCGAGTTCGGTTCGATTCCCATCTGCAGTAATTACAGCCGGTGTGTGCGGGTGTTTTGTATCGTACAGGCGGGAACACTGAAGGTTCCGTGGCTGTCGATCGCCAAGTCACCTCCAGTCTGGGCGGTTGCCATTGCTCACTTCACTAACAACTGGGGCTACTACACGCTGCTGACTTGTCTGCCGAGCTACCTCA
>Ga0056128_1006901_pt1 | contig 14333 bp, 10 predicted proteins | sample WorMetLIZISLAND2_FD_71113 | JGI IMG/M metagenome (GOLD analysis project Ga0056128, IMG submission 71113) | Marine gutless worms symbiont microbial communities from Max Planck institute for Marine Microbiology, Germany - Olavius geniculatus... ... | reverse complement strand
TATGTAGACCCTATCTTTCGCTGACTATGAATTCTGGTTTTTATCGCATTTTCGTTTGATTACTGCATGTTTTAGTATAGACCTAATGTTTGTTGTATACTGTGGCGTCCCTGTGCTACGGTTGAGGGACCGTAGCAAGTGATGTGATATATTATGATATGATATGACTGTTCTGACGTAATTCAGCCTTGTTAAAAGCTAAAAAGGTTAAAGGTGGTGTATAGCTTTTTACAGGAAACCCATCTCAGAGCTACGGAGCGTCACCTGCCGTACGGAAACACATAGTGTTTGTTGCCTTCCACCCAACACAGGTGAACGCGCTCCGCCTTAACTCCAGCGAAATAAACCGGTACACGATTTACCTATCCCGGAGGGATGGAAGGCTGAGTTGACCTAAGCGGCTGGTTACATACCAAGATTGTTTACCTGCCCGCAGGCAGTCACCCATTCAAGTACTAACCCGACCCGGTGTAGAGCAACTTCGTTGAATAAACACAACGCGTTACCGCTACGCCACGCCACCGAATCGTAGTTTGAAATAGGCAAAACTATGAAGCATTTTGCAGGCGGGCTTAACGTTTGGTTGTTTCTCGTCATATACGTCGCCTCGGCGAGTTCTGACGATGTCTGCGCAGGTCTGTGATTAGTTTAAATTGCACTTCTAATCATCTGTCAGGCGTAAAAAGTTCTGAACAATAAAACTGCGCTCGTGACATTCTTTTTTGCACTCTTTTACATACTCAGTGCACGAAACGTCTTTATATAGTCATGAAATGTACCATACGAATCGTTCCACAATCGGCCCTGTATGGCAGCAGCTGGCTGAGTTTCTGGACGGTAAAGCTGTGGGCAGCCTGCGTCCGTCTGTGAAAAACCTCGCGCACTCCGGAGACCGCCCAGAAGGCAGTAAACATTCGGCGGAAAGTGGCAAATTGGCAATTATAGATCGACACTTTCAATTTCGTTCGCGGTCACGTATAGCCCCTGCCCGGCAAAGTGCTACCGCCACGACGCCCCTCACTGCTTAATAGCCGCGGCATCGCGATATATAATGTTCCGACTCCTCGCAATGCACTGCTTTATAAGCCCAGATTTCATCCATTTCCATTCGTTGTCGATTTGTTGCATTGTCTGTTGATGCAACTTGTTTTACAATAAATATGCACCAAATCAAAGTAGCCTACTGCAGTTCGAGATAGGCTAATGTTCATTATTTCGCCTTGCTGTAAACTTGTACGACAATTTATGTAAGACGCAGCGAGATGTACCTCAATTTAAACAACTCGCTTCTGTCTGATCTCATGCCACTATCTCTCACCTAACTGATAATCCTCTCTTTTTAGATATTTTTATGTCTTACACAACGGTACTTTTTATCTCAAGTTTTCTTGTTTCAGTTCCATTTAAAACAGTTGAGTTTATGTGTACAGATTAGCCTAAATGCAAAATTGGCAAAATTAATTGCTCTTGTGCATACACAGTATTAGATAACGTTAACCCAACAACTCGATATGCGATGCCGTGTTTATCCACTTATCGATTTTCGGGCAACATTGTTTTATCGCTAACGTTGGCGTCTGGAGCGAAGCTCGTTTCTATGGCAACGTTTACACGCGGCTGCTGCAGCAACGGCGAAGGCAAAGATGAAACAGCGTGTTGCCAAAAGCCAGCAGCAATTTTCATTCCTCATCGTTCGCAGCTATTTCCTCACCGATGTGCCAACTAGCTAGCCAGGCAGATCCCCGAGCCTGGCGTACGGGGGGCGACAGCGCAAATGAATAAAAATATCGTTACCGTGCGTTGCTAGCCGTATAGTAACTCGTAATTAGATAATCTGCGAAAATCTGCCAGTAACCGCTTCCGGGTTTTGCTAGGGACGACGTTCTAATGCGTATAGCATGGCAGTAATTACAATAGGTCTATTTTTACATTATAATTGGCTCAGACGCACAAAAATGCGACACATCGCAATAAGTATCGAGATGATATTATTCTCTAGCATCCGTAGTTCTACTTTTGCAGACACTTTCCGTCGCCTCCTTGAAACTCACTGCTTCCAGCAGGCCTACTGCTCCCTCTAGCGGCTCAGCCAAGTGCCTTAGATTTAGCCACTGGCTGATATTGTGCACTCTAAAAGTGCACTTACTTACTTACTTAGATGTACGTTTTTTTCTGCGCGATTGTCTTAATGGACGTCCTACTGGTTTTGCTCGTCTGTCCGTCCGTCTGACTGTCATGTTCTGGCACATAAGTCGAAAACAAGAAAGCAGAAAAAAACCAAAATTGGTGTAAACATTCTCAGGGACAGAAATAACCGGTGTGTTAATTTCCAGCTTAAAAGGCTAAAAGTTAGACGGACGGCCACACAGTCAGTAAATAAGTAAATAGAATATTTAGAGTGCACAGTGCCAGCACTAAGCAGGAATATATTTTTAGTTTGACTTTGTGAAAACTCAAAACTTTAATACAGTATTGCCGTAGTCTATTGCAAGGACTGTTGCGTTGTAAATTCTCATCACGATGTACAGTCCTCTGCAGCGACCAAACATCAATAGCAATATAATTGTAGCGATAGCGCGCCGCGCTCCAGTCTGTAGTTCTTGCACGGAAGAACCAACGACACGCCAAGCTGGCGCAGCTCGCAAGCGAAAGTCGATGTTATCTCGCTAAATAATGACAATAATGGGTCCGGCCGTGGGTCCATATCGGCGATTAGACAGACCGGCGGGGACGGAGCCAAGCAGGGAGTGGTCCCTGGGTTGGTTGGTCTGAGAGTGTCCTGGTCAGGTCGACATCTGTATTATACGAGCCAGAATGTCTCGACGTTAAGACGCGTGCAGAGCGACGTAACTGAACTGAACTGACATGGTTTAGTTTTTGACGAACTAGCCAATGGGCAAGCAGCAACGCATTACAGTAGGCACCGCCTAACGGCGTCGGTGTCTATGATACTACGCGCACGTATACGCGTCAACCAATGAGCAATGGGTTCGGCCTGCTCGTCCACTGATCAGTTCGTCAAAAATTAAACCGTGTCAGTTATACCCCGTTTACACGATGAAGCTGGCTCGACGAGCTGGCTCTAGTTAGCTGGTCGAGCCAGCTCGATGCTTGCTCGATGTTCGCTTGATCGTGTAAACAAAGTATTAATGTAAGCTCAGTTCAGTTCAATTCAGTTTAGTTCAGTCAAATCGCTTTGTACGCGTCTTTGCAGATATCGCATGGGACCAAGCCGCAGACTGCATGGCAGCGAAGGGCCGTATTCTGCATTGTAACTGATGGGGTACTGTAGACGTATGCTCTGCACTATGGTCCGATCTTGCGAGTGAGAAGATGAGATGCCAGATAAAGTCTGGCTTACATAGTAGCCAATAAGTAAGTAAATAAATACAGTGGGAATTCACAATAGAGTTTATTCCGTTAAAAAAAACTTCCACGTTATTTTTTTTCTGGCACGCAATAATTTACGGAAAACGGAAATGGCTCCCTTGCACCCTGCCATAAATAAAAATGTGACAACGACGCACGCGCAATTTTTCGTGAATGCTTTATACGTCAGATACCCGCAGGTGTATCAGCGGCATAAGTTTGGTTTGCGTTAAAAAGCGCAAAAAAGCACATGTTTGATGCGAGGTACTTACAAAGAATGTGAGGTTGATGACAACGAGCATCGTTCTGGTACAGACGGAGCCGCAGACAACAGACGAACAACCTCGACGTCGATCGTCATCACTGTGTCCACCGCAACAACGACGTCGACATACTGTACCGACCACATCACATCGTCCAGCGTCAGCGGAGCCAGCGCGGACCTCCAAGTGCGCCACGGGCACCGCACTCAGCATTCCGTCGTCCATCATCGCTTTCGCCGGTCACGTGGTGAGACGTCGCTCGTACGAACCGGAAACGGAAGTAGTAGAGCTGTGCTGCTGTAAAATTATCGGCCGCCGTCGCTTCTCGAACGCTGATCGATGGAGGTAGGCTAGGAGGTTAGAATCACGAGCATACTTTTACAAGGTTATAACACAAGTATCTGCAAATTCCAAACATACAAGCAAGAGTTAGGGCCTAATTGTAATTGTCACAAAAATCGAATAGCGGTCAACATTTTATGACATACTGTAGTTACGACAGTTGGTGGCTTGTTTTTTTCAGGCAGTAGCATAATAAAGGCCGTATAAGGTATAATGCCGACAGCATTATACATTTTACTGTGTACAATAATGAGTCGTTTGCGAACGGGCATAAATTAAAATTTTAAACGTTTGATGACACAGTTAAGAAAATGATGGCTTATTTTTTGGACAGTAACACAACAAAAACCATTTGCTGTCTACAGTATTAATGTTTGCTGTGTACATTAATTAATTCATTGCTTGAGGGCATAAATTAAAAGTCACGTAAAAATTAGGCACAGGATATTTATCCGGCAGCCGTATCAATAACGTAGCGACTATTTACACGGTGATCGGATAAATATCCGGTCCTATCCGGGGCTCGTTATTTATCCGCCCGCCGGATAAATAGTCACCGCGTAAAAATTATGCCTGTTGTAATGCCGATAGGCTGACTTATGCTGAATGTAGCCAATCCGTGCGGTTATCGCCTATGCCAGGAAGCAATCGAACACCATGGGCATTAGCCTAGGTTCTAATCTGATCTGACTAGTAAGTGGTTAATTTGCGCTCGCTCGGGGGTTTGTCTGTCTGTCTGTCTGTCCTAGCTGGCTTTTATTGATGCCAATAAATAGCAATGCAAATCAGCGTCTGCGTTATTACGCCACGGCTGTCACAACAAATACCTAGTAAGTAAGTAAGTAAGTAAGTAAGTAAATAAATAAGTAAGTAAAACGTCGTAAATTTATATAATGATATTAACGCCCAAAAAGCTACAACGCGCTTAAAGATTAAAAGGTTAAAGGTGGTGATATAGCACTTAATGAGATGCCCATCTCAGAGCTACGGAGCGTCACCTGCCGTATGGAATCACACAGTGTTACCTGCCACCCGACACAGGTGAACGCGCTCCGCCTTAACTCCAGCCAGATAGGCCGGTACTCGATTTACCTGCCCCGGAGGGATGGAAGGCTGAGTTGACCTAGGCGGCTGGTTACATGCCGAGATGGCTTACCTGCACACAGGCAGTCACCCATCACAGTACTAACCGGGCCCGGCGTACAGTAACTTCGTTGATCGGATCAAACGCGATACCATTACACCACGCCATCAATTAAACAAATTCAAAATGAAAAAAAACACTGTCTAGTCGTTTACAAGACGATGTGAACAGGATAACGCGGAGGTCTTGGCAGCTAGTCATCCGGCCGGCGACCGAGAAAGCTATAGTGGAACATTATCCCTTTCCTTCCTCTCAAAAAGTATAACAAAAAATTTCAGCTAATGCTCACGAGACGCGCGAAAGCCTACAGCAGTTCCGGTTTAGTAGTTTGGCTGAAAATTTGGGTGTTTACGCTAAGTTAATATACAAATACCAAATTCTCTATCTGGATCGCATAACGATAGTAGCGTGGCGCCACCTTGTGAATGATATAGACTTGTGTCGCAGCCCGAATTCGCCAAAAAAACCATAAAACCCCTTATTTTTACGTTCAAGATCATTCAAGGTCATTGAACTCGGCGCCAATCGAGAGCCAGTGTACGACTTCGTATTAGTGATTAACAGCAATCTAGGCCCTATCTCACACCGTTACTGAGATATAGCGACTTATTGGCCAAAAATCGCAAATTTTGCCCACCCCCTCTCATTTAGCGCCGTCGTTCAGGGTGACCCCCTTCGAATGTATAGAAAAGCTTTACGGTTCCTGAAACTGAAGTCTTCCACGCAGCCGACGGTGAAGACTTGATGATTCTAGCTTGCACCGTTTTTGACTGATCCAGCCGTGTGACGGACGGACAGACGGACGGACAGAATTGCGATGGCTAAGACGCGATGAAAGCAGCAGCTGCTTTTGCGCGTAATAAAGTAAGCATTTATCAAATTATAACTGTTATGACTAATTATTTTGTTGACACTTCGGCAGGCAGCCGCTGTTGCCTTTTTCGATTGTGATTTGAACGAATAATGCAGCTAAGTAGTTTGAAATTATGAGCTTATTCACGGACGTTAATATGTCTATTCTCTTAAGCCGCGTACAGTGCGAGTTATTAGAAGTGAAATAAACTAAGAGAAAATGAACTAAAACAACAGAACTATGTCATTTTGTTTTAGTTGAGTTTATTTTGCTTGCTCTTTACGCAAGTTTAGTGCGCTTTTCTCTTATACCGTTTCGTCTCACTGTCAAAATCAAAATATAACCCATCAGTATTGAGTACTTCTCACTTGTGTCACGTGTACGTTATTTGGCGTGAAGGCGGTACAAGGCAGTTCGTGATAGCGGCTCCTGTGAATAATAAGTTGTCCCCATCATCATCACTCACACAAGCCCGTGACAGACACGCACATTTCTCGTCAGCAAGTCGACGCCGATGAAGGACAGGACTTTTAATTCCCACATGCAGTCAGTGCAAGATTGGTGTGATTTTATTTTCATTATTTACTTCGCAAGCACGTGTTTTGCGGCGGTAAAACAATTATTGTTTTAATCTCCGTGTCATTTGCACGCTGCGCACGTGCTGTCACTTCTATCATGTGACAACGGAATAATAAATACAGTTCACTAAGCCCGATGTTTTATTTTCCTAACAAATACAGCTTTAAACAGTTTTTCAAACAATTTTGTCTAGTCTTTCTATAACAATGTAACCAGTGACCGGCAACTTTTGTCGTTCGATGTCGACAACAAAAACGTTTGTCTCTTTAGCTGACGTCGTGTTTGTCGACGTGACGTGAAAAGACATGAGACAGCGAGGCAATGCAAGCCTGCATCCACGGACGGTTGTTATGGTCCCACAGTACAATATAAAGGCGCGTTCAGAGCTACGTAACAAAACTGAGCTGAACTGACATGGCTTAGTTATTGACAAACTGACCAATGGGCAAGCAGTAATGCATTACAGTAGGCACCCTCTAACAACGTCGATGGCCTGTGTGACTACGCTAACGTACGCGTCAACCAATGACCAGTTGGCTCGCCCTGTTTGCCCGTTGGTCAGTTCGTCAAAAACTAAAGCGTGTCAGTTCAGTTCAGTTACGTCGCTCTATACGCGTCTTTAGTCCTCCTACAAGTCGCTTGGCCGGCGGCGGCGCGACAATTCAAAGCTTCCATCAATCAGACGCAACATTCTTGAATAACGAACTCAGCCTAGAAGCGAGCTGCAAGTAGTGGGGGCAAAGATGCCTGCAACTAATAGGGTGTTTACACGATTTAGCAAACGTCCAGCAAACTTCCAGCAAATGTATTCAAAATACAGGTGCTGGACATTTGCTGGAAGTTTGCTGGACGTTTGCTAGATCGTGTAAACACCCCATAAGTTTGACTTGAAGTAAAATCTCGCTGAAAATTAGTGCATGCTTTTTTGTTTTAAAACTGCAAAATTATTTACAAAATGCAATAAAATTATACATAATGCACGATGAATATAACTGCGAATCTGTACAAAAATAACGAAAAGTTGTGCAGATGCTATCCGAGGCTGTGCTTCAGTAAGCAAGCAAACGCAACTCTGAGACTTATTAATGGTTTGGGCAAAATAGGGAGAAAAACTCGTTTCCTCCCCTGGAAGAAAGTGGGAAACGCCCCCCACAGACTCCTCTCCCTGACAACGAACCGTAGAAGACCAAGACGGAATCCGAAGTCGCTTTTGGAGCAGCTAATGATCTGCCGTATAGCCCGAAGCCTGAGTTTCTTGAAGTGATTCGGTGTGCCTATAGGGTTAGTCTGTCGCCGCCAGCCGCCAAGACGGACAGGGTTAACAAACCGTAGCGTAATGAGGGATCGATGCAAAAAAACAGTCACCGGGAGGTTTGGACGATACTGCCGGTATCGTTCTGTGTAAACATCAGTTCCATTGCTAAAACATATTTCTATAAAGCCTATTGCTAATCGCTAATGACGCAATGCACTCGCCAAAAAAGTGAGCACTTCGACTATAGGTAAGTTTGGTTAGCCAAAAAGTAGAGTTATGAAATGGTTACGCATGGGACTGGATGGCGGTTTATTTTGGGTTTAGTTACTTAAGAAGTCGCAAACTTCAGATCACCAAAGTCGAAACACACTGTAGTTAATAAAAAATATTATCTAATAACCATACAATTGTAATATCAGCAGCAGTAACAACTAGAAGGTGTTCGCGAGAGTGCATCATCTCCTCCAAGTGAAGTGATTTAAACATTACTACCAGTTGTAAAATGTAGAAGTTTTCACAGGAGGGCGCCACCGTTCCTGCCGGTTGCATATGACATGTGGAGATGATGATGAGTCATCGTGTACACACACAGAACGATGGACAGAACGACCAGTCTCTTAATCTCCTCCAATGTTCATTACGTTCAACTTGGCGGAGATAATAATTTTGATAAGTGGAATATTCTGTATCAATTTCTGCAGTACAACGTAGGCCCCTTATAGGAGACGACACACATCCGTCGTTTGCGTTAGCAAGACGGACAATACAACTACAACCGTCTAATCAATACGAGTGAACGAACGGCAATCGACCGACAGGCTGATGCGTGAGAGACAACGTCATCCGTGACGTCACAGATGACGTCGTGACTCATAAGTGACGTCACAGCTGACGTTATGTCGTCGCGTTACTCGTCAATACGTCAGACGGACCACGTGACCTCAAATCGTCGGGTCATAGCGACCGGAAACGGTCGAACATGTCACGTGACATCACATGAGATCACGTGGGTCGATACAGTGACGTCAGTCAAGGACAGGGGTTGGAACGTTTCGGCAATCGCTGTTAGAGATGCGAACAACATTCGGGTGATACGTTTGCCGCTACACTTCGAAGAATTTCTCTTCAGCTATACAACTGGCACATTGGGGATTGTATTTGCTTATGTGTTATCACAACCTCGGCAACCGTTGCTGCTTTTCTCCGTTGAAATATTCAATCAACTTATTAACGCGGCTACAAATATATTTAGATGCTTCTTTCGGCGAGGCTAAATTACGAGCATCGGCTATGAAGTTGAACGGAACATGTTGACATCGAGCTATATACGGGAAGAACAGATTTTCTGTGTCATCGCTGATTTCATCTGACGCATGGATCCACAGTCGCTAAAAATCCTCACTCTGGCAAAAATTGCTGTCACTTTCCCTACACCTGTCCGTTACTTACTGCGTCCATTATCATCACTCCTACGTCCACACTTCAATTACGCTTGTGACGTGGACTACAACTGCACGCCTGTGTCGCCGATCCGACTGTCAGCGTGACCGTCTGTCCGTACGTTACTATATTAAGCCAAAAGTCCACTTATTTCTTTTTGTTGTAAATGCGACTTAGGCCTACATTGTTTTCCTATCTCTCGCCACAGTAACACAGTGCTATAATCGTTCATAATCACACTCCGGTCACGATTGACGCTTGAAACGCGTCCGGCCGCCTGGCGTCTCTTTATCACACGGACATACATACATACATACGTATCCAAAAGTTATTTATAACGGTTTAATGTTTTTTTTAAAAAAAAACTGCTAAATTACCGCCGAAAGCACGGGAAAATGAGTTTAGTTGGGAGAGAAAGGAAAAATTAAACAGGTGTGTTTTTAAACCATGGATGTTAAAACATTGATTTGCAAATAAAAAAATATTAAAAACATGTTTTTTCACGTTTATAAAAAACATTATAAAACATGCATTACAAACATTAAACTGCAGATGTTTCGCCATTATTATACATGCAAAGAATATCTAACTCAAATGATTAAAAACAAAAACTTGCCATTTGTAAAGACTAAAAACCGAAATGTTTTGAATGTACAAGTCAAAAACAGCTGAACGCAATTTGCCCATAAAAAATAAAAATCATATTTGTAATTTTTTACGTTTATGTTTTAGCAAGAACAAAAAATACGACACTAAAAAGCACAAAACATTTTCTAAAATATAAAAAAAACTTTAAAAAAATTTAAAAAAACTTTTAAAAGACATTAAAAACATGTTTTTTAACTTTTTAAAAACAAAAAATGTTTTTTACATCTATGCTCTAAACGGTTGCAGAAAACAAGCGATGTGGGAGCAGCTGCAATCTTTCGCTTAAACCAGACTCAGCTGACTCAAACTGGTAGCGTTTTCACAACTGTCGACTGCTGTTGTGCGTCACAAAGCAAACGACGGTGAGGTCTATGCCATCTGAGCGTGGCTCGATTACGACACCGCACTGTCTGGGGTGGTATAAGCTCGTAATGCAAACCCGCCTATCCATTGCAGCGGTGCGGTGTCTAGCACTGGCTCTGACTACGAGTATTATTGTCTGTGAAGAAAACCGCGTCGACCTGGCATGCACGCACTCGGATCCGACAGAGCAAAGGACAACATCAGACTGCTGAAGGAAAACTCTCTCTCTCCGGGTGGCAGTAAACGCCGAGCGGAAAGTGGCAAATTGGCAATTACACGGCGCGCCATTAGTAGCAGTTTATCGTTCTGTCACGTAGCTGTACGGGAATTACATGATTCTGTGGCTGCTAAAGTATGAAGTGATAAAGTTGAACTTAAAATAACGATGGGGACACTGAAAAATCAACCGGACCAAGTTGATTCCACAGTTCCACAGTAAGTAAAAAAATAAGTAAATCGCATGATGCACAAAACAACCGTGAATTTATGCGAAAACACAAATTTTAAACACCCAGAAGTTACACAAACTTGAAAAGACAACGGCTAGCTTATTTTGCGACGACCAACGAGCATTATATCTGATTTCAGACGTTCGTCGGCAGCTATAGTGTCCCTGAGGTCGTTCAAAATGCAGTAGACTACGATAAACGGTGCAAAGCGAGCTAAAAAGCTTATCATTCTCTTGAGCTGTTTATCGCAACAGCTACATGTAGGCCTACTAACTCCACACGCACATAGAGAAACGCCCCTGTAGACGCAAAGCAGAGACCGATCGATGGAACCATGCATGCACTCAGCCTCCTATCCTCAGCGGGGATCGATGGAACCACTGCATGGTCAAGATAGTGGACAGGACAGAACAGCCGCCCCGCCAGCAGACGGTTAAAACCACGTGCGCGTCACATACTGATGACCGTCTGCCTGTTACATTTTAGCTCATTTAGCTCACAATATGCAGTTTAAAGGCGCACTTCACTAATTGTGTTATGACGACAACACTCACTTGATAAGTTATGTAGATTCACCAAAATACAACGCTGTCAACAAGCGAAAGATATTCACTGAATATTGTATAAGCCTAACTCTAAAAGATTTTTTGTTGGTTTTATTCAGTCTTGAGTTTTTTTGGTTTTTGTTTCGTGCAGTTTTAGCATACATTGCCACGTATACGTTATGTCGGATTTATCGTTTTAGTTTCTATTCTCGTTCGGCAGAAATACCGCTGCAGACAATGTGCACAGTTTGTCGATAATACGCATAAACCGCGCGTCAGAACATAACACGATTGTCACGCTGAATCGAACCGGAACAGAAACCAGAGCTCCGCAATCCCTGACGACGCTTCCCGCCTAGCCGCCACATACACTGCATGGAATTGCGGACTAAAACGGATCAAAATGTCCGATTTCAAAGTCGCACTTTTGACTTTCGAGTTTGGTGTGTTGTCCGTTTTGACTCAGGGTGCATACGGATGACAAAACGTAAACAAGCCGCAAGACTCATAGGACGGCGCCGATCTCCGTTTCCTCAGCTTTCAGCCAGACACCGGCTTACACTGCAAGACCATGGCTAGTGCATCGCGCGATGTGTCTGCTTATGTCCCAGCGTTCGCTGTCTGGCATCCAAGTAGTAATGGGAACCGGCGTCGAGTAACTCCGTTCATCGAAGTTACTGTCACCCACCGAGCCGATGTAAACAACAAAACTATATCTGAAACTGGAGTGTCGTTGACTTTTGTTGATCCGCTGACGCAGTAGCGACATGACGGCAGAGGACGGGAATTTCTGAAGTTGGAGCACCTCGCATTTCAAGTTGGTTGGCAAATATATGATGATGAGGTCGCCGACTTCATCGGCGCGGATTGCGTTAGTGCTGCGCCGTCTATTCGCCGGATGAACCCGAACGACCAGTCACAGTCCGTCGCAGTTCGGCCTATATAGAACAGATGGTAAAATGGCGCGAACTGTCGCGTCTCGACGTCGGCTAATCTTTGCAAACGACTTCGCACACAGCAAACTGCACAACTTGGCATGACAACGTGTGACTGACTATCTGATATAGAACGTCGTTGGGCAATAATGCATAGGCCTATCCCGTATTCAGCAATGCATCGATGAGCGAATTGGTCTTTTTACTTTGTGAATAAAAACACATCATTTGCAAGCATAACTTATTCTCAGATTATTTAATTAAATTAATTGCAGTAATTTACGTATTTATTATGCGGCAATCTTACGAGCCGTACAGTACACTGTGTCTCAAAAAACATCCCGAACTATTTGCGATTGTGAATTGAACAAAAATTTCCAGCTTTTAATAATTTTTGGTAAGAATATTTTTGAGACAACTTGCCATTAAATAAATGTTTAATTTCCCACCTTACCCAAAATCTGGCTGTGCATTACCTGGGGAAAACAGAACCAACGAAATATTGCTTTTTAGTTTTTACCCAATCAAGTGTTATTGCTTAATCTAAATAACGCACAAAAACATATTTTGTTAACTTTCTTTGACACTTTGGCTGACATGTCATCCAACTGTTTCATTTTTCAACTGCCTACAGCAAAATTGCTTGAAATATGAGCGCACTGTGCGAACACAAACATGGAGACGCTTTCTGCATTCATTGACAGCAGTATCGATAACTTTCTGCTTCAGACTAATCCAGACTTTACCAGTCACTTCTTGAATTCATAAACATTCCTGAACGTCATTTGGTAGACACACTGCTGCACGACAGTTAAACCTTGTAATCGACTGGCTGTTGTGGGCCAGAGATGTGGATAGATAGAATTTATTGAAGTTTTTCCATTCATTTCAACACAAACTTTGCTTGGTCGGTTTTCCCCAGGTAGTGCAAGAGCAGAAGTTGAGTGAAATAGAAACTTAAACAATCATTCAATAGCCAGCTGTATCAAAAATATTTAAACCAAAAATCACTAAAATCTGCCAATGCTTCTTCAAGTTATAATCGATAATGTCGGTACTGTTTTTTTCTACATTTTGAGTATTTCCACGCATATTTCGCTTGGTCTGTATTTCCTTGGTAGTGCAAAAGCAAACATTGGGTGAGGTGGAAAGCTAAATGGTCATTTGACTGCAAGTTGTGTCAGAAATATTCACACCAAAAATTATTAGAATATGATAACTTTTGTTGAAGTAACAATCGAAAATGTCGGGGATGTTTTTTGAAACACAGTGTAGTTATCGTCTGTCCGTTTGTCCTTTTGTCTGTCTTATTTCGTCGGTCTTGCATGGACTCGTAATAAAATAAAGCAAAAGAAAATCGATTTAAACGGTTATCAGCACGAAATCCATAAAACTGATAAATTTTGCAAACAATTATAGATAAGCCAAGGTATGTATCCATCGTAACGACTTGTCCCGCAACTAAAGGGACGACCGCATATTTAGTTCACTTTTTAAGTAGCATGGCTGCAAATATATATATAATTAGTAAATGCTTTATCTGGCGACGTTTAAATAAATGATGTCCTACATTGTTGGAATTCAACACGGGATAATATCGCCCCAAAACCATTTTTGCTGTTTTTGAGTTTTGACTCATATCGCCCTTACATAGCTATGTAAACTGTTGAAGTTTTTTGCTCTGATTTTTGCTGTTTTTAGTCAAATTTTGTCTAAATTTTTGATATTGGATTTTATGACAATAAATTTATTTACTGTTTTCAGAATACCTCCGGGTGGGTAAAGGAAGTTGGTGCAAGGAAAAAATTATGTGCGATGTAACAATGTCTGCTGCAAACCTGCTGAACTCTCCATTGGCTGTAATGCAAAATTTTGCAATTTTTGAATGGTTGCTATGGCAACAGGGGTCATTAGGGGGTACATTTAAATGACACTGTTAGATTGCCCGACTCCAAAAATAGGGGATAGGTGCAAACAGCGCGCAATTATCTTTTACGGGGACCGAGTTATACCGCTTTTAAGTTCCCACAGGCCGTAATGCAAATTTTTAAAAATTGGGGCACAAAAAGGGGTAAATTTTACAAACTTTATCGTAAACATATAAGGAATGTGTCCGGCGTCAGGACGCTTCGTTTGAGCCATTAGCGG
>Ga0056128_1006897_pt1 | contig 14334 bp, 10 predicted proteins | sample WorMetLIZISLAND2_FD_71113 | JGI IMG/M metagenome (GOLD analysis project Ga0056128, IMG submission 71113) | Marine gutless worms symbiont microbial communities from Max Planck institute for Marine Microbiology, Germany - Olavius geniculatus... ... | reverse complement strand
CCGGTTTAGATAATTTTTCAAAGAACTGGCGATCAAATCGACTCATTTGGATCGTAAATCTAAAATATAAAACCCTGGTGGCTGCGGGACAAACTGTAAACCCCGCCACTACGAATAAAGGATCGTCGTCAAACCGCAATTTGACCACAAATCACTTACGCCATTTGATGAATACCCCCTGCCCGAATTGTATAAAATAATTTTGGGGCACGACACTAGAGCAGTTGCAGACGTTCGATGGTTTCCTCTAGGGGGATCCCATCCGATGACCATCCGCGGGTTTGATAATATTCGTCGAGCATACGCTCCAGGGGCGGCAGGTTGGGCGTATAACCTTCAGCGGTCTTGGCCAGCGTTAACATTCTCTTGGGCAGGGTGTCGTTGGCACGGCTGACACCACGGTCCACGTTGATCAGCCGTTTCAGATTAAAAGACCTTTCGCCAAGGGCAATCAAATCATGGGCGTTTTCCTCGCGTCCGGTGACAGGGCGGAATCCTTCTGAAACCGGTCCCATGGTCCAGCCGCCGTTCTGGGCGAACTTGCAGCTTTTGACTGAATCCAGCACATTCATGATGTTCTGGGTCCAGGCCGCCAGAGCGCCTTTGCCTTCGACTTCAAAACGGCCCATGGGTTCGTGATTCAATTCGGGTACCTTGAGGCGATGTTCATACAAATGCGTCTGGCCGGAGGTGTGATGGGCGCCGCGATTGGATGTGGCATAGGAGCAGGCCAGGCCGTTGTAAGCCCGCGGGTCGTGGGCCGGAATGGACAGTCCTTTGACATGAACGGCGAATTCTTCGGACGCTGTTCCGATTTGGCTGACGGCATGGCTGATTCCTTTGTTCAGCACCGCTCCGATGTGCCGGTTTTCACCGATCATGCGCACGCATTCGACCATGGCGTCGACATCTCCGAACCGCAAGGGCGTGCCGCCGGTATCCGCTTCTGTAATCAATCCGGCTTCGAAGCATTCCATGGCATAGGCGGTCAGGGGGCCGGCCTCGATGGTGTCGATGCCGTAGCGGTTGCACAGCTCATTGGCCAGACAGACAGCTTCGATGTCATCCACCAGGCAATTGCCGCCCAGCATGTTCAAGGTTTCGTATTCAGGTCCGCCGCCGACAACTGTTTTGTAAGGTCCCTCTTTGACCTGGATGGTGTTGCCGCAGCCGATCACACATCCGCCGCAGAAATAAGGTCTCAAAATGATGCCGCGCTCAACCTGGGCCGGGCCGGATAGCTTGGCGGCGCCTTCCTCCCAGCGATGGGGATACTTCCAGTTTTGCAGCGGCGACGATCCGATGTGCTCGGCAACCTGGACCATGCGGGCGGTGCCGTATTTGCGCATGTCCTTGAGGCGCTCGGCTGCCGTGGCGGCATGCTTTTTTACCAGTGCGTTCAATCCGGGCTCATCGTATATCGACACCTTGCCGTTACCGCGCACCGCCACGGCCTTGAGCCCTTTGTCGGCCATGACCGCCCCAAGCCCGCAGCGTCCCGCAGCGCGTGCCTCGGCACCGTCATGCATCACGTTGGCGATCAGGGCGCCGCGGATCGCCGCTGTCCCGATGCAGGCCGTGTTGGCTTTGGGGTCGGTCTCCCCGGCAATAACCGGCTCCAGCTCGTACGGATCCAGTTCCCAGAGATGATCAGCCGGGCGTAGTTCGGCCTGACCGTCGTGAACCCACAGATATTTAGGGGTTTTGGACTTGTTGCGGAAAACAATGCCGTCGAAGCCGGCCTTTTTGAGTTCCTGTCCCCACTTGCCGCCCACATCCGATTCTCCATATATGCCGGTCAGCGGCGACAGGGAAACCAGCTGGTGCCGCCCGGATGTGATCGCCCGGGTGCCGCAAACCGGGCCGGTCATGAGAATAAACGGGTTCTGCGGATCATGCGGCCGTGTGGAAGCATCGATTTCCTCATAGAGGTAGCGGGTGGCCAACCCGGTGCCGCCGATGTAGGCTTTGGCCCAATCCATATTCAATGGTTCGACCTGAACGTCATTGGCGCTCAGATCGACGTTTAATAGCTTGCCTGTATATCCGAAAGTTGACATGTTTCCTCCCATCTCAAATTCATCGGAAATTCTACAATCTTACGGAATCACAATATTTTCTGGCGGCCATCTTCCTGACAGATCGCATTGAATATTGGAGTTGCGGAGTGTTGGAGTATTGGGTAGAAAAGTGAAAAATGACCCTATTTCCAACTATCCAATATTCCCATTGTAAGCGAGACCGTCAAATCTGTATTCATTCTACCGAGCTGAAAAAGCTCGAGGTTAAGCGATCAACCCCAGTTCACGATTCAATTTTTCATATCTGGCCTTATCAAACCGGCGTTCTTTTAATTCCGGACCTTCGGCCGAATACCGGTGGGCTTTGAAAAGCATCGCGCTATTTACGTTTTTAAAAGGCAGGATAAAGGGATTGATCCATTCCCAGCAAACCTTGCAATCGCGCGTAATCTCGAACACTCGGCCGCTTTGCCCTTCGCAGATCAGGGTGTTGCCGTTGGGCAGGCGCTCGCATCCGCCGATATGGCCGCTGAAAAAACTGAATACCACATGGGGGGCATATTGCCAAACGATCCGATCGGTCTGCATGTCGACCTCGATCACCCGGGAATGGGGTGTTACCGGGTGATGGGTGCCATTGTCAAAGACGAGGACATGGCCTTCCGGTGTCAGGGTTGCGTCGTGCTGGTGGCTGATGATGTGATCGCCGCCCCAGCGCCAAAGGACATCGCCCTGGGGCCAGTTAATCAGCATGATGACGCTGATTTCACGAAAGCTTAGCAGGACTTTGCCGTCCGGCAGATATTCAACCGAATTGCAGTGGGTCCACTCGTAGGGAAACTCGTGGGCACACATGATGTCGCGTTCGAGATCGCAATGCTCCCAGGCGTTCCAGGAGTGGACCACCTCGCCGGAGGGTGAAATCTCCAAAATGGTGTCCGAGAGGTAGCCGGAAAGATCGCGAGGGCGCCCCCCGACACCCAGACCGCTTAAAACAAATTTCATGTGCTTGGCATTGCCCTTGATCCTGGCTTCCTTGTCCTTGGCCATGCCGCCTGATACCTGTCTGGCGATGTCAGGATCACAGAGGTTCCAGGTTATGACCAGGGTGTTGCCGTTTTGAAGCCGGCACATGTCATGGTGAAAGGATGGGTGCTCCCAGCGCCAGACCTCGTTTCCTTCCCAGTCCAGTTCCAGGAGAATGTCGGCCTTGCCCGCCGCTTCATAGGCACCGACGTCCGATTTGACCAATTGCTGCCCCCGGACAAACAAATTTCCGTTGGGCAGCAGTTGGCCGTAGCCCGGCATAAAGCCTTCAGCCCGCCAGCCATGAACGATACGGCCCTGATCGTCTAAAAGATAGGTGTATTCTCCTCCGATGGGTGTCACCAGGGTGTAACCCCCATCAAAATTTGCATCACTGTAAGTCAGACCTGTCGGGCGATATTCTGACCATCCCACTGTTTGTCCTCCTTATTATAGGTTTGCCTGAGAAAATTAATTCGAACTGTATGCGGTATTATCCCAGCACAGAAATTTAGTGGTGTCAATATAAAATATATTCTTATATAAGTATTTAATGAGAACAAAGAATCTATTATATCATTTTAGCAAGAGAAAAAATTGTTGCAATTGAAGCTGATTATATAAAATTATAAATTAATTCAAAAACTAAAATGATATAAGACTATGGCCAGTAAATAAATTCAGCCAGATTAGGCAGTATTACTATTATATATGTTTATATTTTTTTCTTGACAATTAAATTGTAAATGTGACATGCAAAGGAATCAGATTGGTCGGAGTCCGAGCCCCAGTTGTAAGGGTTTTTTAATGCACATATTCCGTACCGGATGCGCGTTTAGAGGGGTTTATCACCGGCTTGCGGAAAGCTTTCAGCCGACAGGGCGATCGATCTTCCAATTGTCATGGGAAACAAGAGTCATGGATAAACTTACATCTGCCTCCGAGGTCCTTTCCAATTCTTTGTTGCCCCTCTATCGTCAGGTTGAAGATTTGATCCTCGAAGATGTGTCTTCCGGCGTGCTCAAAGAGGGCGACCTGATTCCTTCTGAAATCGAGCTGGCCAGGCGTTACGGTGTTCACCAGGGAACGGTGCGCAAGGCGGTCTTGAATCTTACCCAGAAAGGCATTTTATATCGCAAACAGGGCAAAGGCACCTTCGTCGTTTTCCAGCGAAACAATACCAAAAGGTACCGCAATTACCGTTTTGTAAATGCGCCCCAGACCGAATTTTCCCATCTCAACATCGGCTTGATTGATTTGAAGGCCGTTCGGGCAACCCATGAAACTGCAGAGCAGCTTCAATTAAAAAAAGGCGCCCGGATAATACGACTGGAACGTATCGGTAAAGTGGGAGAGGATTCATTCCTCCATACGGTCTCCTATCTCCCCAAAAGCCTTTATCCCGGCATCGAAAATTTTTCGGCCACGGATTTTGTAAAAAACACCTTATGGAAATTGCAGGAAATCTATTTTAAAATCCGCGTTAAAAGTAGGGAGGAATTTGTTTCGGCCGTTGCGGCCGATGGTGAAACTGCCAAGCTTTTGGAGACAGACGCGGGCAACCCGATTCTGCGCATCAGAATGAAAGCAACTTCTGAAACGGGAGAGATTGTGGAGTATCGGCTATCGCAGTGTAAATTGGAGTCGTTGGAATTCTATGTTTCTCACGTTCAATTTTGATATGGCCGCAAAAAGGCGCAAAAAACACAAAAGTTTAAGGGGGATTTTTTAACCTCACCGGCCGGCCACCTGGCCACCGGTGCGGCAAATTACTTCAACCATTCAACCGATAAAGGAGGAGAAATGAAAACATCGTGCCGTTTAATCCTGGTTGTATTAGTGATTTTTGCTATGGCCTCAGGGTCCTCGCCCGTTTGGGCCGCAGAGAAAGTTATGAAGCTGGGACTGGCCAGCCCACCCAAGGACTGGGCCTACAATTATTCTCCCCACCGCATTTTCAAAGAAATTGTGGAGGCAGAAACCCATGGCAGCGTAAAAGTGGAGCTCTACCCCAGCAACCAGCTGGGCGGCGCCAAGGTGCTGATCGGCTCGGTCCGCAAAGGCGCGGTGCAGGCCCTATGCCCGTCCACCGGCAAGCTGGAGCCGCATTTTTCCAAGGTCAACCTGCTCTATTTGCCTTATTTATTCCGCAACGAGATGGTGGCCTGGAAGGTGCTCGATGGACCTTTCGGTCAAGAATGGGCCGAGGCCCTGCGCAAGGAGACCGGCTTGAGACTGCTGGCCTTTGGCGAAAACGGCGGCTTTACCCATTTCGTTACCCGCAAAAAGACAATTAAGAGCCCGGCTGACCTCAAGGGCCTGAAAATCCGCACCGAGGATGTGCCCGCCATGATGACCATGGTCAAAGCCCTGGGGGCAAGCCCGGTGGCCATTGACTGGCCCGAAATGTACACCAGCCTGCAGACCGGGGTGGTAGACGGCTTTGAGGAAAACGTGGTCACCTTGTTCGACTTCAACCTTCAGGAAGTCACCAGCTACATGATCATGGACCGTCACATGTACACTTCCCTCGCCTTTTGCGTCAATGACAAATGGTTCAGCTCCCTCACTGCCCATGAACAAAATGTGATTCAACAGGCCGCCAAGGTGATGCGCGCAGCCAGCCGCAGCATCTGCCGCGTCAAGGAGAATATCCTGCTGGAAAAAGCGCGCCAAGGCAAATTCAAAGTCTATTACCCCACCGCGGCAGAGTTCAAGCAGTTTCGTGAAGCCACCATGGCCCCGTCGCGCAAATATGTTGAGGGTATCGACGGCGTGGGCAAGGAATGGGTTGACAAGTTGATGTCGGCCATTGCCGAAGCTGAAAAGGAATTGGGGTTGGAGTAATACATTGTCCGGGCGGTGGCCGCATATTCACCGCCCCTTTTTAAGCCTGCAGGTTGGGAGCCGATCGATGACGGAGCTGGTTGAAAAAATAAACACATTCCTGGACCGTGCGTCCCTGGTTTTGATCGTAATCATGGTGCTGCTGGTATGGATGCAGGTGTTCATGCGCTATCTGCTCAATTTTTCCCCCTTTTGGATCGAGGCTGCGGCCCGCTACATGATGATCTGGTCGCTGCTGATGGCCTCGGCCGTTCTGGTGGGCAGCGACGGCCACGTGGGGGTGGATTTCGTGCAGCAGCTTTACTCTCCCGCAGTCGGAAAAATCATCAGCCTGGCGCTGTCTGTGGCGATTCTGATCTTTCTGCTGGTCTATACCGTATTCGGCATGGAGGCAGCTCTGGATCAATGGACCGTGCGGGACGGTTCCATCCGCATCAGCATGTTTTGGCCGTTTATCATTGTGCCCATCAGCGGCGTTCTGATGATTCTTAACCTCCTGGTTCGCATGCATGAAATTATAACTGGCAAGGAGAAAACATAAACCATGGCAATGTTGGTCACAGTATTTTTGGTTTTATTAATGTTGGGCATGCCCCTGGCCTTTGTCATGGGATTTACCGGTGTGCTGCATTCCCTTTTCATGAGCGCCGACGCCAGGCTTTTTATGGGCATGATCCCAATAAACATATTCGACGGGCTGGACTCCTGGGTTCTGATGGCCATCCCGCTTTTCCTGATTGCCGGCGAGGTCGTCAACAAAGCCGGTCTGGCCGAGCGGCTGTTGGACTTTACCAACTGCCTGGTGGGGCGCTTCAAGGGCGGCCTGGCCCACGTCAATGTGTTTTCCAGCCTGCTTTTTGCGGGCATCACCGGGGTGGCCGTGGCAGACATCGCCGCCCTGGGCACCGTCTTCATTCCGGCCATGGAAAAGGAAGGCTATGATCGGCCCTTCAGCGCGGCCTCTTCCCTGCAGGGCCCCATTATACCGCCCAGCATCATCATCGTGTTCTATGCCGCCGCCATGGAACTGTCGGTGGCGGGCCTTTTCGCCGCCGCCATCATCCCGGGTATACTGTTCGGGTTGACCGATGCCACCATCGTCCACATCCTGGCGGTAAAAAGGAATTATGCCAGTTGCAACATCGAGGTCAGCTGGCGCAACTTTCTGGCCAGCAGCAAAGATGCGGCCCTGGCCATCCTGTTTCCCACCATCATCGTGGGCGGCATTCTCTGCGGTCTTTTCACGCCCACCGAGGCTGCCAGCGTAGCGGTCTTATACGCGCTGTTTCTGGGCTTTGTTATCTACCGCAGCCTCAAGTATGCCGATCTGGTGGTGGTGCTTCGAAAAGCGGTGCGCACTTCAGCCAAGCTGTTCATGCTCATCGCCGGCATCAGTGTGCTGCGCTATATGTTCGCTCTAGAACGGGTCCCGTCTCTGGTGGAGAAAATCCTCCTGGGCGCCAGCACCGAGCTTTACGTCATCATCCCGCTGCTGATCGCGTTTCTGCTGTTCATCGGGATGTGGCTGACCGGCAGCGCGGCAATCATTCTGTTCGCCCCTATCATCAGTCCGGTGGTCACCGGCATGGGCATGCACCCCTTCCAGTGGGGCATCGTGATGATCCTTTCCCTGGTTCTGGGTTTGATTACCCCGCCGGTCGGGCTGGCCCTTTTCGCAGTGGCCGAGGTGGCCAAAGTGTCCATCAAGGATATATTAAAATCCCTGTGGCCCTTTTTGCTGCTGGACTTGGGGGTTATCACCCTGGTGGCCACGGTTCCGGCCGTCACCCTTTATCTGCCCGGTCTTTTCGGGCTGCTGTAGGAGAACCTATGAATCAAAAATCGGCCAAGGCTCTGGTAAAAGCTTTGGAAAGCGCTTCGGTAAAGGTGGCATCCAGCGTACCTGACAACTGGATTACCCCCGTTATCCAGGGGCTGGATGATTCCGACCTGGTGCGCCACGCATCTGCGGCAAGGGAAGAAGACGCCCTGGGAATCACGCTGGGGGCGGCCCTGAGCGGCGTGCGCTCCTGCTGCCTGATGCAGAGCGTCGGCGCCATGAACTGCGGCGGCGCCTTGAGCACTCTGGCGGTATCCTATGGCGTCCCGATGGTCATGCTGATCAGTGACCGGGGGCATCTGGGAGACGTGACCATCGCTCATTTTCAAAAAGCACGGGCCTTCCGGCCCTATCTCAAGGCCCTCAACATTCCCTTTTATGATCTGGAGCCGGATTTTTCAGAGACAGACCAAATTGAAGCCGGCTATAAAATGGCTGAGATCGGGCAGAGCCCGGTGGCCCTTTTGATCACCAAACGCAGTTGGGAGACAGAAAAATGATCCAAGCGGAAAAGGCCTTTGAACTACTGGCGTCCCAGGTCACCGACGAGCTGGTGGTGACCGGTATCGCCTGGCAGTGCGGCTCCTGGTACAAGGCCAAGCACCGTCCAGAAAACCTGTACATGCGGGGCCCCATGGGCCTGGCGCCGTCGGTCGGTTTAGGGATCGCTCTGGCCCGCCCTGAAAGGCAGATTATCTGCATCGAGGGCGACGGCTCCATGGTGATGGGTCTCAGCAGCCTGGCCGCGATTGCCCAGGCCGCGCCGTCCAACTATCTAATCGTCATCATGGACAACGGCACCTACGAAGCCGGGGGCAAGGGAACGACCTGCAATGCCGGCAGTACTGATTTCGTTGCGGTGGCCAAAGGTATGGGGATTCAGTTCACCTGGAGCGCCCGGAGTGGTGAAGAGCTGACATCCGCTTTGGAACAGGCGCTAAAGTTTCAAGGATTGGGGTTCCTGCATGTGGCGATTTCAGGACGCAGCGAGGCGTTCAATGCGCCCAAACTGAAGCCCGATGAAATGAAGATTCAGTTTTTGGAGGTGTTTAAAAACTGAGATGACCGATCAAAGACCGCCGGGCATCAACACCGAGTGCTTTTTTGCGGATCCCCCCGGTCCGCTGGAGAAGCTTTTGAAAACCGGCCGGCCCGCCTGGGAGGCCCTGACGGAATTGACGGAGTTCGTGCACCAGAGGGTTCAACCGGGAATCCACGGCGAGGTCGAAACGGGGGCCACGGTGGATGAAAATGTCCACCTGGCGGCAGGAGCCAGGGTCGAGTCCGGCGCGGTCATAAAAGGCCCCACTCACATCGGGTCGGGCACCCTGGTGCGCAGCGGGGCCTACATTCGAGAGCTGGTCTGGGTGGGACCGGATTGTATCGTGGGCTTCGGCACCGAGCTGTTGCGTACCATCATTTTGGGCAGGTGCAAACTACCCCACCATGTCTGTCTGATGCAGTCATTGGTGGGCCGAAACGTGCGCTTCCAGGCCTATGTGGCCGCAGCCAGCCTGCCTGATCCGCCCGGTGAGGTTCAAATCCAACTGGACGGAAGCGATACAAACACCGCGATAGTCACCGGTATGCAGCGCCTGGGAGCGGTAATCGGGGACGATTGCCTGATCGGCGGTATGAGCTTCCTGCTGCCGGGCAGTATGCTTGCTCCCGGGCTTATTGTTGAACCGCACAGCTTAATAAAGGGCTACCATGGCCCTTCCATCTCCAGCGGAGCCGTCCAGAGTTGATATTATCCGCAGACAGGTCAGCGCAGCGGGGTCGGTAAGATCAGAAGTCCGGGCGCCGGCAGGAAACCAGTCGGAATCGAAAGTGGTGGCGAGTTCGATGTCGTCGTTAACAAAGCCCTGATCTCTGGTCGGTGGATCCGTCATAGATTCCCCAAAGTTAAATCGACCGCTCCAATTGGTTACTCCAAAGGAAAAGCCACCCGCCTTAGCATTGAATGCCCCCCAATTTTAGCTATTTATTTATGGACAACACGCAAATTGGTCGGAGCCGATATATATCCAGCGCCGGGTGAATCGGAACATCGGCTCGGTTGGCAGACGGCTGAGCTGATGCTGACGCTTCCGCCCCCTGAAATATCAGAATTATTGATGTCATCGTCGCAGAATTGAATCCCCGGCGACGAGGTTGTAACATACACTAATTTACCATCTGATCTTTCAGACGCTAACTCATTGCTGAAGATTTTAACGCCCGTAGGAATTCTGTAGCCTATATCTATAGGGATTGCATTGCCTTTTGCCTGGATGTCATTACAGAAAATAGCAGTATCATCCGCGTTTGAATGATAAAAATGAATAGCGCTGGATTTAGATATTATAAGATTGCTATAAATTTTATTGCCGTACATTGGAGAGTTGTCTCCTAGAGAAACAGCATATATTTTGCCGCTGGCACTAAAAACATCTACAGTATTGTGATGAAATAGATTGTTGTCGGCCGACTTTCCGTCAATTCCCCTGATTCTTAATACGTATTGCGCCTCTGATGTGTTGCTGGTTACGGTTATTGTGTTATTGTAGATTTCCCAGCCATCAGCCCCACCGTTAATGAGAATAATCCTGCCACCGTGAGTGCTGCTATAGTGAATAACATTTCCGTGTATTAAATTATTGTCTCCACCCCATGAGCCAAACACGTTTACTTTGGCACCATTAATGTCAAACCGGTTATTATAGATTTCAGTATTATTTGGGTTGTATATCACATAGGGATATTGAGACGGATTGGAATGATTATCAACTGTGAAAGTACAATCATGAATCTTCAGGTTTGTAGGCCTGTCAATTCCGTAAAATCGGCTTTCTCCGCTTATGTTGACGGTGCAATTTCGAATATGCGAATTCGAATCACCTGATACATCAAAACCATAAGCGCTTTTTGAAACGCCGCTTTTTATATTTATGCGCACATCGTCCGCAGTAAATGCGATCAGCGATGAACCATCAATTCCCTTAGAGTTTTTAAAAATATTCTCCTGATTGAGTGTTAAATTCTTGATTAAGACATTGCGCCGACCTTGAGATATTTGAATGGCTATTCCGGACCCGTTAGCAGCGTAATTAATTGCTTTTCTATCTCCGCTGCCTTTTAAAGTGACATTGTCCGCGTTTATAATGATACCCGTCCCTGAGCCGATCGAACAGTCCTGGGTAATCACGTACTCCCCGCTATTGGTGATTGTGTATGGAAGCGTGTTAATAAATGTGGCCGAGTATCCTTGCGAGTAGATACCTATAATTGTGCAAAAAATTAATATGAACTCAAAATTTTTCTTCATAGCGCGGCCCCTTGGGAAAATGTTATCAGGGATAACTAATTAGCAATTTATATGCCTTAATACCTTAATTCCGCACATATTTTTTGTTTAAATAGGGGCCTAGGCTGATGTTGGTTTGATTTCATAGCGCTGAATGAAATCAGGCCTCGATTGAATAAATTCTAGAGTGATATCAGTCTGTTATGGCGCTGTTAGGGGGTATTCCTGGAGGGTTGCTAATAATACTGTCGCTAATAATTCCGAACTCTGGCAAGAAAGAGGACGCTATGCCTGGGATACTTGTGGCTGTTCAGTTCGACAGGTGTTCAAAAAAGTATACATTGGTTGTTGCTGGTATGCAATTAACGAATATCCTCGATATTTGTCACTTCGTGTCAGTCCTTCGATACACGACAGACACGGCATCAAGGTATAGGGTCGGCGCGGAGGCCGACCCTACCTTGGTTGAGAGGTTTTCTCGCCATGGGTTCCTGACACTTCAAGAATTTACATACCGATTCGGCTTCGATTGGCACCAGCGATAAACTTTCTGGCGGCGAATCCCAGCATGACGAGAATCCACAGCAGCGCCAGCTCACGCCCCCGGATTTCTTGCCACAAGCTCCATGGTGTGCTTTCTTTTAAACCGGCTTTTGCTGTCGTAATAAAGCAGCCGAGATTATTCGGCAGGATCCCGTCAACCACTTGTTCGACGATGTTGTCGGCGGAGCCGCCGCTTGGATCGGTCTCCGAGCCGAAGGCCAGCGGATCGACGATGATACCATTTTCGATTCCGTCGGCATCACCAAAACCGCCGTCTCTCAGGGTCAGGCTAATCTTTCGGCGACTGCTGCTGAATTCCGTATTCCCGGAGTAGTCCAGCCAGATCTCATCTACAGGATCGTATTTGAAAATATTGCCGTTGATATAGGCCGGCCGGGATAGATAAATGGTCACGGTGGTCACGTCGCCCGGATTTGACACCAGCAGCTTAAAGTCTATTAATCCGAATTCGAAATAGTTGGGTCTCCCGTTTTTGGCAGCGCTCAAATCAGGATCCGCTGGATCCTCGACTTCGAGAGAGACGATGGATTCAATATTTTGAGAATCTTTCGTGCTGATGCATACCTGGTCTTCCTCATCCCCGTACGGCATGCTGACACACTTGATATCGGTCTGATCGACATCAAAGGTTCCATCTGCGTCAAGATCCAGCGTGTCCGGTACTTCCTGAACATCGGGCACCCCGTTTTTGTCGATATCATGTTCGGCCGGACCTGTAACAAATTCCCTTTCCTCCGACCACTCTGAGGCCATATTGTGGTTGTCTATAAATCTGGCCTTCCAAAAGTATTCGGTGTCTTCTTCCAGAATTTGTTTGGGCAGGGTCAGCAATGTCAGCGCGGAACTCGAGGAGATATCGAGAACACAGACGCCGTCAAAGGCACGGGTCACCAGCCACTGGGTGCGGCTGTGACCATCGTTGTCATTCGGATCGCTGAAATCCCCGGTTTCAAACTGCGGCCTCAAGCCGACCGTGGCACCATTTTCCGGCATCAGCAAAGAGGGCGAATTCGGCTTAAGATTGCCCTCGCAGTAATTGGGATCGGTACCGGACTCGAACTCGTTGATATTGCTGACATCATCGTCATCCAGGTCTTCGTCGGCATCGTTTTCAAGAGGATTCAAACCGTGGGCCAGCTCCCAGTCATCCGGCATGCCGTCGTTGTCGTCATCCGTATCGGCGTTGTTGCCCTCGCCGTCACCGTCGGTGTCCAGATATTCGTCGGCATTGTATGGAAATTCATCCCTATCGTCCGGCACGCCGTCTCCATCGCTGTCGCTGAAAGTTTCCCGGGCGACTTCGACGAGGCAGGTGTCGGAATCGGTCAGCCCGCCGTTGTCCGTCACCGTGATCCTGAAGGTCAGACGCTCGCCGGATTGGCCGACGTACGGTGCAACAAACCTGGCTTTGGAGGCGTCGGCGTTCGAAAGCGTTACGGGTGTTCCGGCGGTCTGCTCCCACAAATAGGCAACAATGCTGCCGTCCGGATCCGAGGAGCTCCCGCCGTTTAAAGTCACGGCCTCTCCCTCGGTAACGCTTTGATCCGATCCGGCCTCGGCGATGGGTTTTTGGTTGGGATCACTTCCGGGATCATTCGGGCTAATCGGGATCGCGGCGGTCAAACCGATTTGACTGCGCAGCATCTTCGTCGCTTCGCCGGTTAGACGCAGATACCAGTCGCTGGGCAAGTCTTCCCCGTCTTCATCCAGGGTAACGAAGCGGCCGGTTGTCGGCGTCTGGCTGTCATTTTCGGCAACTTTATAAATCGCCGTGCCCTCGTCAACCTCGTCAAACATGGCGACATAGATCATGCGGCACCCGGCATTGATGGCGTTGTAAAACTGGCGCCAGAAGAACCGGCCGCCGTTGCGCTTGATGTGGTTGTATTTTTCACCTTTAAGATTCCACCAGGAAAACCCGGGGAACACTACGGGCATATAGTCGATGCCGGCGCTGTTCAGGTCGGCAAAATCCGGTGCGATTTTTTTGTTGCGGAAGTTGTCGGCACCGCTGTTGTCGACATAGCGGCCCACGGCCCAGGGGCTGATGATATCGGCGCTGCGATAGGCTGCCTGCCAGTCGGCGGAATCCGAGCGCCAGTCGTCATCAACTCCCAATTTTAAGGTGACACGATACTTAGCAGGCGCGTCCGTGGTCAGCCAGCGGAACAGGTCGCGGGCCTGGGAAGCAGAGCCCGGTCTGCCGTTGCAGTTAAACCCCCAAATCGAGAGCACCGGGCGGCCGTTGTGATGCAGATAGCGGCTGCTGGCGGTGATCCCCAGATCATCCACCAGGTGGATCCAGTCGTTTTTGATATCATCGACCAGACTGCCGGCATTGCCGCCGGAAATATCGTACATGTTGGCAAAAACTCGACCGTATTTTTCGGCCCCGGCGCGAACATTCTGCAGAACCCGGTCGCGCATACCTCGAAAACTGCCGGTGGCTTCACCAATGAAACGTTGGACAAATACGCCGTCAATGCCGTAGTCCTGCATCCATTTCAAATGGCGCTCCACGGTTTTGGGCGTGTAGGCGCTGTACAAACCGGCATTGCTGCCGTTTGAATATTTAAAGTCAGTGGCATAAAGCTCGTCGGCATCGTACTCGCGCAGATCGGGCCACATATCAAACGTAATGTTATCCGGATTTGGTGTGTTGCCGGATCCGTCCCCCCAGTGTCGCCACCTTTTACCGGCACCGTCTCCCTCGGCATTAAACCAGCCCTGGTAGCCGGCCATAATCTTGT
>Ga0056128_1006895_pt1 | contig 14336 bp, 10 predicted proteins | sample WorMetLIZISLAND2_FD_71113 | JGI IMG/M metagenome (GOLD analysis project Ga0056128, IMG submission 71113) | Marine gutless worms symbiont microbial communities from Max Planck institute for Marine Microbiology, Germany - Olavius geniculatus... ... | reverse complement strand
AGTAAGTAAATGATTTATAAAGCGCCAAAGTCTCAGAAAGAATCAGGGCGCATAGGATGATGGACGCTAGGTGGCAGAAAAGACTGACTGAAAGTAGTGGGTCTTTAAGTGACGTCTGAAGGTAGCCAAGGTTTGACACTGACGAATTTGAGGAGTTAAGGAGTTCCAAATTTTCGGTGCAGAGACACAAAAAGAACGAGAACCAAAGGATAAGTTATGCCGTGGAATTGCAAGTACACTCATAGTGCTATTTGTACCTCGTATAAACCTTGTTAGGCTTTTAACAGGCACATTCATATCCTTCCATTATTACACATTAGCTTCACTTATTAACAGCGATGAAAAAATATATGATTGCAGCAAATCAATCAATCAATCTGCACAAACTTATGAACCGTCCTTTAAACACAGTTCCAAAATACGTTTGTTACGAGTGCAATAAAATAGGCCTATTTATGTAAGCTGAACTGTTGAAAGCTGTATAGCTGAGGCGAGGTCGAACAGCAAAAGCACGCATTATTACATTTTTTAAACAATTGAAATAAAATGCACAGTGTAATAAAATGACTAATAGAATGACTAACCGATGCCTTTCAAAAGCATTCTACGTATAGAAAGTTTCTATTATCAGTACTGACGCTCAACGAGCGGTCAAATGATCTCAGTCTCAAGTAATGCTCACAATGTTCAGTTCGGACGGATGACGCATGACTGGAGAACAATAAATTTGCCGAATATAGGCCGCTGCGCATTTGGTGAGTTTTATACCAAAAAAACTATTAATCAGCAAAGACGGACAATGAGACAAATCGCCGACAACTGACGCAGTGTTCGGTCAATGGGGACAAGACGAAGTTTAGGTTTCTAGAGAGAGATAAATCGACAGATCCTTGACGTGGCTTTGTAACTAGCAGGAAACGCGGCCTGAAAAGTCGAGTCGGTAGTGCTTGGTGCAGCACGCGAGCAGATGTGACGCAGACGACAGAGCACACATCAAAGCGTGGCCGGCCATCTGTCCACCTACGTCGTCCATCCGTCCGTCTGCTTGTCCGTCAGCCATTCAGTCTGCGTGCCAGCACATAACCACAGCGCTCTCTGCCGAATACCGTTGCAACTAATTGGGCCAAAACGCCGTCCGTTTCGTGTCGCAGTCTGGAGATTCGCTTCGTCTCTGACCAGAGGCAGTTGATAGTTTTGATGCGTATTTTTCACCTAGTTGATCAGGCAGACTTGACAGTCTTGCGTTTGCTTCTAGTGAGCTGTATTTTCAGAAGAACAGAAAATTGTCGAGCTGATTTTCGAGTTTCCAGTTTCCGGGGACTGCTCGAAAGTCGACGATGCATCTAACGTCGAGACCACAACTCGGCGATCATTGGTCAAAAATTGTCCAGTTGCGGCACTCGATGTTGCGTTAGGGTGGGGGTTAGGGTTGGAGTTATGGCGGATAGGTTTCTAGTCACGGTTTTGAGTTCAAACTCGAAACTCGACTCGTCAATATACAACAAGAAATTTGAGCTAATGCTCACGAGACGCGCGAAAGCCTATAGCAGTTCCTGTTTAGTAGTTTAGCTAAAAATTGGGGTGTTCACGCTAAGTTAATATACAAATACCAAATTCTCTAGCTGGATCGTATAACGATAGTTGCGTGGCACTACCTTGTGAACAGTGGCGTATTTAGGGGGGCCACGGTGAGATGGCTCCCCCCTTTGGCCTGACCATGAAAATTTTGTGCAGGCGACTTTATATGAAAAGGTGCGTTTTTTGCCATTTTCCAGCAAGAATTGCAAAATTCAGCAATGTTTGATGGTCTTTTGCGTTTCCAAATTTCAGAAAAATAGGCGAATTTGCGGTTTCCATTGAACATTCAGAAGCAAAAAGTGTTTCAGCTTCAGGGGGGCTTTGCCCCCCTGACCCCCCAACCAGGGTCTCTGCCCTTGGACCCCGCTGGGGGCTCTGCCCCCAGACCCCCGTTACAGGATCGCGCTCCAAACGCTCGCCATGGCCCCCCTTTGCCAAATCCTAAATACGCCACCGTGCGTAGCGACCCTGTGACTAATTTTCTCTGTGGATGTGGGGGTTATGTATCCCCAATCTCCTTAATGGATTCCTTCCCGTGTCTTATACTTCTACTCGGCCAAAAGCTCTATTCTGTTTAAAGTACAATCTGACAACATTTAGGCCCTGTTTCCAGCTAGACACCAAAAATTTAAAGTCGCGTACAGAGCGACGTAACTGAACTGAACTGAACTTGCCCACTGGTCAGTTCAGTTCGGTTCAGTTACGTCGCCCTGTACTCGCCTTAAGAATTTTTATCCCCACACCATAGCCTACGTTTCTGATAAGCCGCCCACGGTGTTAAGTGCAGCGTGACACCCAAATTTAAAGGGTCTATCTCACGCATGCCCCTGACGAACTCACCGCCCACGGTGTTGAGTGTGTACGTTGAAATTATTTAGCTTTTCTTCCTCTGGTCGTAGACTTTGAGTTTCAGCAGTAGGCCGGCGAACTCTCCTATGTCGATCTGGGCGTCGTCGCCGCTGCTGCTGTTGACGAAGAATTCGATCTCCTTCTCTCCCATGCCGTGAGACTTCAGCTCCTCGGTCGCCTCTGCCACGTCCAGCTTCCCGCTGCCGTCTTTGTCCAGAGCTTTGAACTTCTCCACCAGCTCCTTCGCACTGCAGACGCAACCGCAAAACAACAAGAAAACCCAGCTATCGCTAAGGAAGACGCGCCACAGCTTATACAGTTCCTGTTACAGTGCTGACCTTCAAGGTCATCCAAGGTCAATGATTTTCATGTCGTTTGAAAGCTAATATGCGACTTCCTATTCAGTGGCGGTTCTAGCCCGCAATATCTGGGGGACACGGCCTTATGGCGAGGGCGGTAGCGCGAGCCTATAACGGGGGTCTGGGGTAGAGCCCCTTTCTGGGTCCAAGGGCAGATCGAGCCCCTGGTCAGCGAGTCAGGGGGCGAAACCCAAGCCTCGTGAAGCTGAAGCACTTTTGGTATTCGGACGTTCAATGAAAGCCGCAAATTTGCCCACTTCTCAAGTCTGGAAACGCAAATAAATCAGATATTTGCGTTATCTTTGCAAAAAAATTATGGGTGGCTACGAAACTGGGGGGCCTGGAGCAAAACTGGGGGCTGTGCCCCCGGCCCCGGCTTAAAACCGCCACTGTTCCTATTAGTGATCAATAGCAATCTAGTCTCTATTTCGCACCGTTTAACCACAATATATCCGTGACAGACGGACGACAAACAATCGACAATCGTGCCATAAATGCCCACAACATAGCTGTAGCGCGTCAAAAACTCAAGGCTAAGTACTTCCGCGGTAGTTGCAGTATCATGCAAAAACCCATGCAAGCGTGACCTTTGATCCATAACCTTGTCCAAAGCCTTGAAATTTTCCACCAGCATTTTCGCACTGACACGCAACCACAACCATAAGAAGCCCAGTTGTCGCTATGATAGCCGACCGTACCCAACTCGCCGAACCAACTTCGTCGTGCAAACGAGGCATTAGATGCACGCACCTGTTGCCGACACACTGGTAGAACTGCTGGAATTCCCAGAGGCTCATGACGTCATTCTTGTCCTTGTCGAACGTGCTGAACATGCAGCTGGCCTGCTCGTCGGTGAAGCTGAATTCAGTTTTCAGCATCGCGATGGCCTCGTCACGCTTCAGTCGCCGAACGTTGTTCTTAATGTACCGGTCGAATATCGCCTGCACCTCCTTCCTGTAACGCACGCCACACTGACATTGACAGTGAACCAAAAAAATGTTTAGCTTACACTCTGTGCCATAAAAGCTTATAGTTCTAGTAGTATAAATGACGGATTTGTAGGTGAAAGGCTTGTGCCTGCTCCCGCCAGTAAAGGTAAAAAAACGAAATGAGAAAAGATAATCTTTAGAGTTTAGAAATAGGGCAAAAACATTGAATATGTTGACATTATTATAATTGACGAGCTATTATTTGCAACGAACTGAACACATATAGGGAGCCCTCATGCGCAAAATGTCGACCACATTTGTTTAGTTAATAATCTATGAACGTTAGAATGCAGTTTTTAATCTGTCTTTCACATTAAGCAGCAACAATACGAAGCGTGTTTCACACTTTACGACAAAAAAGAAGAGGCGACCAACCAACCACCCAACAAGCATCGAATTGCTTCTAATCATGACTTTTGTGTTGTGTGCGGACTGGCCTTAACGCGAAATTGTTTTGCGTTCTTCGAATAGCCTATCCAATTTAACGTTTCACAAGTTATTTTATACCACACAGTAATGACGACATTAGCAAAGTTGGCACAGTATCATAATACTAACGGTATCTTTCTCGCAGCCATGATTCAACTTCGGTCTTTACTTTTCCTCTCTTATCTACATCATGCAAACACGCAAACAACACGCGTAATATACAGAGGTTTGTGCCACGCGGTTACATGTAAAATAAAACACTTTTGCATTTTTTGCCACGTTATTACTGCTGCGAACGGTACCGAAACATATGTCCTGACTCGAGCAAAAATTTCACTAGCAACGCAACATTTAAGCCGGATCACTACGATTGATCGTATATCGTGATTGATCGTACGAGTATACTCGTACAGCAACTTAAAAATTGAGAAAACATCTTTAACACGTAGCATAGCCTGCTTCGTTTAAGTAAAGTATGTTTACTTAGCTATATCAAGTGTTGTATGCTGAAACAGTATATGAACAGTGTCGCAGAAAAAAAACTTGGACCACAATGTAACTTCTTAATCTTAACGAGTCACGTCCAAACCTAAACGCGGGCAGATGTAAAACTACGTTCAGAGTTTTAAGTTATTTCAACTTTTTAGTTCGCCGTGTGGACCCCTCAGCTTCCAGCTGAAAAAAAACAGCCTAGTCAAAGCATTTTTATGGAGTATAGGCCTAGCATGGCATGAAAGTGAAACATGGACACTGCAGAACAGTGACATGTTGAAAATATCTTGGACAGAGCACAAAAAAACGATGAAGCACTAAAAACAGTTGTAGCAAGACGGGAACTCATGGACACACTGAGGAGTAGACAGAAGAGGTGGTTGGGACATGTGTTGCGTCGTGCATGGTTCTTTGGTGAGAACAGTGTTGGAAGGTCGACTGTCAGGGAAAAAAGGAAGAGGAAAACCGAAAGAAATGCTACTGGGCTGGCTACTGGAGACAAGTGACGAGAACATGGATTATTTACAACTCAAAAAGCTGGCACAAAGGGGGCAAGATGGTGTTGAACTGTTGACGAAGAACGTGAACCTGCCCGTAAGACAGAAGACAACAGCAACAGCAGTTTGCCAAACAGGCAAGTTTGAATTTGCCCATATCAATTCATATCGTACACTAGACTAATTCGTTTCAACATTGTGTCAAAAGTGAAATTCTTGATTTTGGAAACGTTGTGACTATTTATCTGCCAGCCGTACAATAATCCTACAGGTGCTCGTACGTACAGGCTTAAGCTGCCGAAGACGGCTGCCAGATAAATCATCCGTTGAGTGATAAAAGTGCATAAACGTACTTATGCACTTTATGCAGTTTTTTTATACCATTATGTACAGAAAAATGCGTAAAATCTACTGGCAAAAAATGAAAATGTCATATTCGCAACCGTGGTTGAGGTATAATCATTCAAAGTTATGCAAAAACGCATCAGCTGTCTGCAGTGACTGGTAAAAGTGCACAAGTACATTTGTACGTTTTCAAACCATTGCCGAAAATAGGACATTTTGAGTTTTGACATTTCTTTTGACTGGAAGAAGTGCATAAGTGATTATGATAAAAACTGCAAACTTAACAACATCGTTTTTTTCTCAAAACTATAACAACGCTACTAATGCACTTTTACCACTCAACGGACGAAATATCCCGCGCGTATAAAAAATGGTAACGGTAATCCAAATCCAGCTTGCGTTTAAAGTCAGTCTAAAATTTTAGCATAAAAATACAATAAGAGGAAAACGAGCCAAGCCGAAAAACTAAAGTGGTTACGCAGATCCCGCATGCAGGGACTGTTCATCAGACTATTAAACTTAGTTTTAATTTTCCAAAATTCAATACGTTAATGCTTCGCCTTTGGTTCCAGCCGGCGGTACGCAAATTAGACTTGCTAGCCTACATACACGTCAGCTCTCTGATGGAAGTTAAAATTCTACCGTTTCTGAAATATATAACGACAATGCAACGTCTGCATGCAGTAGCAAGTGTGGTATAACGATTAGCAGTATAAGCTTAGAAGAAGAGACTGATAGATAGGATGAAAGCAGATAGGCCTACCAACCTGCCACGTGCACGCAGTCCGTCGGTTGAATGATCTGCTTTGTATTGTGCAGTCTGCGAACAGCTGCTGTTGCTGCTGCTGCGCTGTTTACCTGGACAGGTGGATTTATTGCTGTAGCCCCTATGCTACTCCTTCTTGTTCCCGGCGTGCGTTATCTTATCCATCTATGCTAGTGCTGCGGCTTATATCCGCAAGGGCGTAACTGAGCCATAAAAAGTAGGAGTTGGATATAGAGCCCGCTTACTCTTTGCTTGCTTGCTTTCTTTCTTTAGTTATATAGGCAACAATATAAAAATACAAATCCAGGCCTAAACGTCATAGTATGTAAAAAGCAAAGATTGTGTGAACGGCGAAAGTGTCCGAAAAGTTGAGGACAAAGGAGTGTTATTATTATAATTATGTAAAAGTGGGCGGGTGTACATGGCATCCTATGACTAGTTCTGCTTTTATCTAATACTATTTTCACACTCAGGGGCAGGAATAGACCTACGTCCTTGACCGGCCACTACATGTCCTCCAAAAGCGCCTAGAAGTGGGTCGGTGTCTACGAAACCACCGGCTGTGTAGCCAATGCAGAGGCCATTAACCTGACAAAGCTTTCGTGGCGTGTGAAATTATGATCAAGTAGATGTTCATGTCTCATGGCCTCTTTCTGTCACACTGAACAGAAAATTGTAAGCAGCCCACGACAGGTGGCTGAGAGGCATTCTTGGCATCACCTGGAGGGATAAAGTCACCAATGAAGAAGTACGGAATAGAACAGGAAAAACACTGATCGAGAAGGTGATCCGAGAAAGAAGAATGCGATGGCTCGGTCATACCATAAGAATGGATGAAGCACGCATCCCGAAGCAAGCACTACAGTGGAAAGTTGTAGGATTCAAGAGAAAACCTGGCAGGTCAAGGACAAGCTGGAAAGTGTAGCAAAAAAGGACCTTCAAAGAATGGGACTCACCTGGGAGGAAGCTGAAGCATCAGCTCAAGACAGACAGACGTGGCGTCAACGTGTGGCCCTGTGCATCCAGGATGCAGGATGAACCAAGTTAAGATGTTCATGCAGACCAGCAGACCAAGGACTCTAGGCTAATTACTAGTACATACAGAGTCCTTGAACCTGTAGGCTGATAAACCACACAGCAATCTTTTTAGTCATAAGTGACGCTGATATCTAAAGATATGAGGGGTTCAAACATTGTTTTTCTTTTTTTGCTGCTTCCCTTTGCCACCCTTTCTTCTAGCTCTTGTCCAATATCTTTCATTCCTTCTTCCGGAGATATATAGGCTAATCTAAACCGCGGTTGCATGCGGAATCGAAATGTTGCAAAAACTTTATTTGTATATCACGACATTAGGCATACAGTATAGGCCTACATCTTAGGCAACACATCAAATAGGCCTAAGCTTATGGCTTTTGGATACACATTTTTGAAGGAGAAAGATGGGGAACAAATTTCGGGTAGCAGAGATGATATCAAACGAAAACTGCTGCAACTGCATGACCATTTGCAATGACTTAGGCCTACTATACAAAGTGTGACTGCAGGCCTAGCAACAATAAGGTCAAGAGACCATTTCATCAGACCAGAAAAAAAACTCTACACACAGTGTTTAATTAATTGCAATATCACGTATACACAGACTCTGTATAGTCGTATTTCAGACAGGTAGCTCTATTAACAGTAGCAGTAGTGCAGTACTGTTGATGCAGAGGCTGCACGTTCTCTTATCAGACGATGGCCTACTATACCACATCTACGAAGCTCAATCCACTGTCCACAAATGCATTAACTAAAATATTTTACACAATATTTGAACCCCGAATAAAATGTTGATTCGTCGATTGATTGCTTGATTGTACAATTGATTGATTGATAAGAATAGATCGTTTCTAGAAATCAAAATCGAATAGCGTAGGTTTATTATTCAACTTACAACTTATGCAATGTCTTATCCCTCCAAAATCAGTTCACAAACTTTTTGCAGACAAACAGACAAACCGATTCAGTGAAGCCTAAGTAATTCGACACACCTGAAATATCACTGACGTTAATAAGATCGGAATTTCTGCTGCTGTTGATACACTGGGTTGGTTCCACATTACATTCCAATTTCATGAACGTAGCTCCGCCCACTGGCAGGTGCGATACTGCGATGATATAAGGATCTAGGTTGTAATGATTGACGTCAAGATAACAGCTATAGACCCCTATATATAGGCCTAGCAATATACCACGTAGGCTCCAGTGCTTCCATCGTCTTGCACTTAGATCAGAATACATTGCGAGACCAGACGAAATCCATCGATTCCATTCCATTGCTTCGTTAGCGTAATTCCGCGCACATGAGATCGGTGGGTGTAAATGCGTATAAATTCAGACATAGGCTAATTCGTAAACGATGCAAAACACATCAAAGCGGCGCCACGCGGATCCCATCCTCATACATCTACTAGATGCGCTACCCAGTATGAATTCATAGTTGTAAAAAGCCAAACTACAACTTCTGCATTTCACAAGGTAATGTAACCACAGTATTAAAGTGAGATGGACAAAACTACAGTCGTTTACGTCGCGTTTCTTCGCGATGGTGCGTGCCAAAAAATCGGACAAATTTTCACGAAGCTGTTAAAAAAAGTTGGTTGATTTTTTTGAGACATGACATGATGTATAAATGCTTTTTGATTGATTGGGCCGCAGCGTGATCAACCCCAAATTCCATCACGCCGACTTTGCGACAAACTTTCTCGCGGACACAAATTACGAAAATCTGCGGACTTTGTCGTCCACTTTCCCCGTGCACTGTCACGAACTACTAAATTCCATTATAGCGACACTAACGGGTTTGTCGCGGACTTTTTCGTAACCACGTTTGTATCCGCGATTTTCATCGAAACCTCCCTGTTTCCGTGAAAGTCGGTGTAATGGAATCTGGGCTTTATACCCCATTTACACAAAGAAGCATACATGAAGCATACACGAAGCAAACAATATGAAGCACACATAGCTAGAGCAACTTTACAGCAAACTTGAAGCAAACTTAGAGCACACGTCGTGCACTCTTAAAGCTGGCTTGATAACGGTGTAGGCCTATATTGAATTGTGTGCTTCATGTATATGCTTCCTCGTGTAAACGGGGTATTATCGGTAACCTACATGATGTGTTTGCGACGTGTGAAAAAAGATGAAGATGATGACGTCATTCCTGTTGCTGCTGCTGGCTGTGTTGATACCGCAGTTATCCCACGCTATCATATATCGCAAATTTTCCAGAAAATGCGTCAGTAGAAAAATCGTAAAAATACGTTGAGAATTGCCAAAGGCTAAAAGGTATCCTTTTTACTGGATAATGGTGTACTCAACGTTTAACGTAAATAATAGGGAATTCTTTGTAATGCGATGTAAATGAGCCACTTTATTATCTAGGAAACGGTAAAATAAGTAAGTAAAAATCACAAGACATATCAAAATACGCACAAATTTATCCACCAGAAACTGCTACACTCTGGTACGGAAAATTTTATTAGTTCGTTCAAAAAACAACAAAATGATGATGTAGGCCCTATCTGGATGGAGAAAAAAAATGCTAACAGCAAACACAAAACATTAAAGACCCGTTGTAATATATAATAATGACTCCCATATAATAATGAATCCCCAGACACTATTATGTCCCCCAGTCAATTTTTATACTTATTCACCTATGAACATTATATAAAATACGAGAACACTGAATAAAAAACAACAACAATTTTTAAAGATAAAACCTTTTATTAATTAAACAGGAAGTTAATATTATATACTAGGGGAGTGTAAACTATACATATAATAACGACTGAGAAAGTTATTTTTAGGGGGAGTCATTATTATACATTATACCATCACTACAGTGAATGTCACACACAAACAGTTAATAACCACATAATTAGTCACAATAAAAAATAACTACAGTCAGTAAATAATATTACACAACTCTGCAATATTACAACAAAGCACCACAACATCACATGGTAAGAAAATAAACAATATATTAACAAGCTACAAACATTTACACATAATGTTTCAACAGAATCTTGCACCAAAAAGAACAAAAACACAAATAAGTAAAGCTGGAATGGTAGTCAATAAACAGTAATGCTAATTATCATATACAATGACAAAACAACGAACAACATAGAGTGATCTAATAAAAGTAACCCGCTATATTTTTTGTCACTTCTGTAGCAATAGATGACCTATTTCCAAAATTCTTTCACCAATAATATACTTTGCAGCAAATTTGCAAAAAAGTGGCCATTAAAGATTCCATCACACACTAAATGTGTCGCTACACTACCTTGTGAAATATTGCCAGCTTCAGAATAGATGAGTCACAAGGAAACTGACAGTACATGTATTCAAAAGATGACCAACTATATTTTACGATGCATTTAAGACGTGATGGGCTGATAACAAAATTAATGGTCTGGTGTTTTCCAAAGTTACCAGTGATTTGGCTAGTGAAAACTGAAAAGACTTTGAAAATTGGTTAGCAATCGACAAAGTTATGAATGTACAAACATTAGGGGGTTACTTTTTATAAACCACCTAGTATAAAAATTATACAGGCACAGATGTAAAGCTGGAATGGTGGTACACAATAACAGGAATGTTAATCACTGTGCAAACATAATTAACATAGTATACAATAAATAAGTGGAGATTATGCGAACAGGTCTTAAACATGCATCCACACATCTCTTGTGGATAGCAAAGTGAATACATTCGGCCTTTAGGAATTAGCACAAACGATAGCCGAAATTCATAAAGAAACAGAGTTAAGAAAACAGTCAAAACAAAAAACCATCTAAACTAGCTTCTTACTTCAGTAGACTATGAGTGCTGTAATTAAACTCGACCAACATTTGTCACAATATTGGTAACAATTGTAGTTTAAACTGTTGCCTGAAATAATGAACGTCAGTAAGTAAGTAAATAGATGAATTTATGAAGCGTGCAACAAACTCACTGAATCTGAAGCGCTGAGGTGGGGCAAGGCATTAGAGATGACAAGACGTTGATGAAACGTTTTGTGTTGATGACAGAAGGAAGCTATTAAATGCGAATAAAAGAGAAAAAGTTATAATCTTCAATAAACATAAACAAAGCTGACAGACTATCATGTTTTACCAATGTCACCCAGTCAGTTGAGCACATACTACTCCCAGCTGTGTTTGGGACCCCATGGCACTAAACCAATAGCGGGTCAACCATCCTCAGACGCAGTGAAGAATAGACGCCAATGTGCGTGAATGTGTTGGGCTGCACCAAGCGTGCTGTCAAATGCAGATCCGCCAGCATGTTGTCAAGCAGCGAATCTTTGCCAAAGTTATTCTTGCACATGCTGCTGTTGAGGTAGTTGATAGTAAGTAGAGCTGCGGAGCGAGGGAAAAGCATCGCCGGGGTACAGCAGCTGGGTGCCTTGGTGTAGCTGTAAAATAATGGCGATGCTAAACGACGCCACTCTGAAATACCAGCCCGTCCACACGACAGCATAACAATGACTGAGAACAGGAAAAGCCTTGCCCAACAGGCAGTCACTGTGACTTCATTGCCGATTGCTGCAAATCCACTACAAGTGATGGCATAAACCACTGTTAGTAACGTTGACAGCACAGCAGCATAGGAGAACAGTTCGGGCAATCGCTCCGGCTCAATACTGACGAAGCCTAGCAGACGTTCCGGGTGGAAAAACTTAACAAAGGCAATATCCGATGGCCTGGTATAAAACTCACCATGAAGAAACGATCGCTCAGTATGCATCGCAATTACTTGTTGAAGAACGTGGAACACATCGTCAGTCGGAAAAGCATCATCCTCGACAAGAAAAACATAATCGGCATTGGTGACTTCGAGTGATTTATTCAAACAGAACTGGTAGTCCTGCTTCTCCTTTTCCAGACTGTGCACCAATGAGAAATGGGTTTCATTAAACCGCGAGAACATTGGAATGTACTTTGACAGTGTGAGGGCTTCATGGTAAGATGCGATGATAGAGTCAACATTACAAATTGACATGAGGACATGTAGACGATGATTGTGAAGTTGCCATCTCTGCAGCAGTGAGTGAAATCGCCATAGTGTTTGGGTAAGGTATTTTGGCTTGTAACTGTCAATTTCATGTCGATTGCGTGAGACGGTTACAATGGTCAGTGCTACAGTAACAGTGTTATCTGATGAACTGCCTCCATATGGCACGTTTGGCTTAATTGTTCCACTGTCGTTTAGTGTGGAAAAATATTTCTCTGCTTGTACGATGCGGTCCGAATTTGCAGTCTTCATCAGCTTCTTCAGCACAGTTTTGTCATGCAAGCAGAATGCTGAGTGATGATCGTCATGAAATAAAATCGGAAGAATTATCAGAAATGTAACTGCATACAGCACCGCTACTCTTCTTCCTATCAGTATCTGGAATAACGTACTGATCGACTTCATGCACTTTGCCGGGCAACGTACAACAAACCGAAAACATTTCTTTGCCAGGATGAAAACAAAGGTGACAGGACGGCAAAAACACCCAGTCACGCATCTCCGCATCTGTATTCTACTGGCTTGTCAGCTTATCAGAAAATCTGCAAACATACACTGTTAACAGAAAATAAAAATAAAAGTCAATAACTGTCGCAAACAGTTGTTATGGTAAACAAAATGTGATCAAGAATGATCCTAAATATAATCCAATTTAGTTACAAGGCAACAGCAACGTGGTAAGCGGTATGACGGTACGAGCTCTTGTACTGGGCTGCTTCGGTCCCGAAATAGTGAAAAATATATTTGAAAGATGCGGCCAAAAAAAATTTAAATTATAAAGGGGGTGGTGATTTTGGCCACCAATGTCCGCTTTTGCTCAGCACGGCTCTGTTTCTTCATCTCATGAGGGCTGGTTTTTTCACAGCAAGACAGGGTTAATTGAATCACGGGACTTGTTTATTACTGGTACCTGGGTCTAGTTCATAGCAGCAGCTAAATTGGAATATCAACCAGTCTATGCACCTCGGGCCCGTGTGTTCACGTTGACGATTAATTTGCTCCTCATCATATATCAGCAAGAACGGACAAATTTAATGTCGGTTGTGTGATCGTGCAAAAAATAAATTAGGCCTATAGCTTTCAGAGGGTGTCTGGCTTTTTCGCCCCTTTGCCGGTTCGCCCCCTGGCTTGTTTGCCCCCTGTGCCTGGCTGATTCGCCCCTTGGCTTGTTTGCCCCTTGGCTTGTTCGCCCCCTGGCTCGTTCACCCCCTGGCTTGTTTGCCCCCTGTGCCTGGCTGATTCGCCCCTTGGCTTGTTTGCCCCTTGACTTGTTCGCCCCCTGGCTCGTTCGCTCCCTGGCTTTTTCGCCCCCTCACCTTGGACGTTTCACCCCTGTTGAATACCGGTAATTTGACATTGAGGTTTGTACGTAATAATCGTCTTTAGGCCTAGACAGTTTATGCATGATGATGAGAATAAACGATTGTATGAATGTTTAATGCTTTGTTCAATTCTGAAATAAAATCATTATAGGCCTATACCTGTATTTGATTATACAGAGTTTTAGTGCGCTTAGAATGTTTGCAATGATGTCTGTCGCTGTCTATAGATCTAGGCCTTCGTCAAGCAGTTATTAGGCCTAGACCCAAGTATACCTGAAAGAATTCATTTTCAAAGGAAGCTTGACGTTGACACATTAGCCAAGTCTTAAGCACTTTATGTCAGTGGTGTATTTAGGATTTGGCAAAGGGCGCCATGGCGAGCGCGCAAAGCGCAAGCCTATAACAGGGGTTTGGGGGTGGTCCAGGGCAGAGCCCCTGGTCAGGGGGTCAGGAGGGCATTTTGTTTTCGAACGTTCAACAGAAGCCGCAAATTCGCTCATTTTTCTGAAATTTCAACACACAGATAATCACAGACATTTGGATTGTTTTAGCCAAAATAGAGTTTAGCAAATTACCGGTATTCAACACGGGCGAACAAGCCAAGGGGCGAATCAGCCAGGCACAGGGGGCAAACAAGCCAGGGG